>JADMIO011851686.1_pt1 | contig 99965 bp, 92 predicted proteins | sample 8958161 | NCBI WGS metagenome assembly JADMIO01 (sample SAMN16585339, study PRJNA669376) | soil metagenome | isolation source: Crop rotation soil | place: USA: Cullars Rotation, Alabama | collected 2011
CCGCGACTTCAAGTCACGTGAATTCCAAGCTTCGGATCCCACTGTGCTGGAAAGTAAACTGCGCCTACAGCCGCCTCAGAACACGAGCCCCACTGCGCCGGTATACGTTCTGGGCGGGAGGAAATGCGTTCCACCAAACGTGGAATGGAAGTTGTACAGCGCAATATTGTTGGTGAAATTGCTTATCGTCAGCCTCAATGTCACGCGCTTGCTATCCTTTTGTGCAAAAAGGTTATCGACGCCCATACCAAGATCGAATGTGTGATGGGGTGAAACACGACCGGGATTGTGATCATCGTCTTCGGTGCCCGGCGCTGGAATTCGGACGCGCGTCGCTGAATAGTTCGTATCGTTACAGTCTCCGGACGTGAGCAAGCGGTCCGGCGTCGCTCTGACGCCTCCACAAGACAGTCCGATCCCAGACTGCTCGGCTGCGCTCAGACCGAGCACATCGTCCAAGCTTCCGACGTCGCCGGCAACGAGGCCGCTATCATAACGCCAGGTGAACCCAGCCCACGGCCCATACGTTTTCCATTGGTATCGCAGGTTCGTGGTTTGTTGAAGCGCCTGGTCGTGATCGATACGGAACGGACTGCCTCCGACCGGAAAAAACCGTGCACGATTATGGCCGATCGTCGTGTACCACTGGAAACCCTTGATATTGATGGAGCTCACTCGAAACGCGACTCCATCGAGTTTGGATTTCTCCCAGGAGATCGGAAAGGCAATTGGCGTGTTGAACGAGCCGAAAGAAAGGACGCCGAAATCATAGGCATTGTCGGTGAATTTCCAGAAATAGTCGGCCTCTGCCGAAATGTACCGGGTAAATGCCTGTTGCAGGCCAATGTTGAATTGATTTCGGCTGCCCGGCTTCAATGGCGCCTGGCCTTCGGACGAAAACGACGTAATGAGATCCTGCGCGGCTGGGGCGATCGTGACAAGGAGATTCTCGTTATAGGGCGTTTCCATGGTGTGCGCAAATCCCGCATGCAGCACGGTATTGGTTGGACGGATAAGATAGGAAATCCCCACTCGAGGCTCCGCCTGCCAATCTTTAATCGCGCCGTCGACGGCGTTATAGCGATCGAAACGTATGCCGGGATTGATCGTCAAATTGTCGGCTGTTATCGTGTCCTGTACGTAAACCGCATATTCGTTTACATTGCCCTTGCCGGCAAATTGAAAAGGTGATCCCCCACGACTTAAATCAAGTGGCAGTAACACCGGATTGAAGTCCGGATTTGGCAGAAGGCCGGAGCGTGCGCAATTGTTGGGATTCGTGATGGTCGAGGCTCCCGCCGGGTTGCCGCTTCGATCCAGACAAACAGCATTGAGGCCGAAATCCGTAAGGCCCAACGCAAAGTTTTCTTGTAAGTGGGTCTGCATGGCTTGCGCGCCGATTTTCACGTTATGCCGGCCGCCAACGTAGGAGATGTCGCCCCGAACCCCCCAATTCGTCAACCGCCGGGCCTGCGAAATAATGGCTTCGGTATCCACGGACGGATCCGGGCTGGGGTAGTAGTTGATTCGATCCTGACGAATGAACGGATTAAGTGTCAGCAGCGTAGAAGAACTGAAAGTGTGTTGATATCCCGGCGCGAAATCATATGAGATGGTCTTCTGACGTTGATCCGTCCCGATCGTGTCGAGAGTGTTTGGGATCTGAAACCAGTTTCGCGCAACGAACAGGTTCAGATGTAGCGTATCTTTACTGTTCGGCACGAGATCAAAGCGGTTGAACGTGTTCTGATTATTCCCGATCGCATGAATCGGGTTGAACTCAGGTGTGTCCAGGAACCGCCCGGAGCGCAAACCGTTTGCGGCTATGAACCATCCGTATTTCGGCCCTCCCAACCCGAGTGTCGCTCCAAGCGAAGGCGTGCCGAAGGATCCGTACTGCGCCACGATGTCGCCTCTCGCTCTCGTTAGCCCGAGGCCGGAACGGGTCGTGGCGTTGACGACCAGACTTGTCTTATCACCAAATTCCGCATTCGGAGTTCCGGTTATGAGCTCCATCGATTGAATGGCGTTTACCGGGATCTGGGTGGAGAAATTCTTACTCTGTTGATCGTTGATAGGCTGTCCGTCGATGTTGAACGAGGTTTGCGCGTGATCACCCAGAGGATGGAAGAATCCGTTCGCGTCGGCCACAACAGCAGGTGAGGACAATACAATCGCGTCGCTCAACCCCGAACCCGGACTGATAGTCGGCAATTTGTTTAATGTAGAGATGTCCACATCAGCGTGAGCATAAGGAGCGGTTTCCAGAATGTCCTGCGAGGACGCTTCGACACTCACCGACTCTGATACACCGGCCACAGCCAGCATGATGCTCACCGAAAGCGGAACAGTCGTGCGTACATTCACATCTTGCGCGGCTGGGGCGAAACCCGATTGCGTGATCTGAATGTGGTACATATTGAACGGAACGTTATTGAAACGGAACATCCCGGCAGAATCGGTGGTGGTGGTTTGCCGGTATCCCGATAACGGATTTTGCATCTCTACCGTGGCACCCACGACGACTCCACCCGACGGGTCGACAACGGTCCCTTGGACAGTTCCGCTCGCCACGGATTGAGCCCACACTTGCAGGGACAATAACAAAACGGCGACCGCAGAAATTACGACAATTACAGTTGACCGCCAGTATGACATGTATGCTCCTAATCGCTAGATTTCACAGGCTGGATTGTAATTACGGCTTTGACAGCTTGGAATGGATTCCCAATGAGCAGTCGAATTGATCGGCGAATGGTGGCGCTGAGGCGGCGAACGGTCGTTACAATTCAGACAGGAACTTTGCAGCAGCCAAAGCAGAAGCACGAGCGTACTTGGCTTGCAGTCCTCCAACTGACCGCACCGCACGAAAGCTGCCCAATATGTCCAGCCACTTGCACAAGATTCCAGGGGCCCCGACCCCGTTCACCTGATTTTGCCGACTTTTTGTTGAAAATGCGTAGGTCGTATTAACGACGTCCCTTAGGCTCGATCGAATGGGCGTGCCATTGAACATCTCCCGTATTGATCGGCTAGGGGCGAGCATTTCATTTTTGTGCGCGATTCACTGTGCGATCGTCCCCTTCGCAGCCACCATATTACCGCTCGCTGGTTTCGGTTTTCTGGCTGATGAACGTCTGGAGCGCATGGTTTTAATGACGTCGATCGCACTGGCTAGCGCAAGCATATGCTGGGGAATCCGCATTCACCGTCAGCGTCGCATCCTGCTTCTATTTGGTGTGGCGCTTTATCTCATTCTTGCCGGGCGGGGCTTGGCAAGAGGACCGGCGGAAATTGCGCTTGTGGTGTTGGGAGCCGCACTGTTTGTTTTCGGGCACCTGTTGAATCACCGTCTCTGCAAGAGCTGCACACGCTGCAAAGATTCGATTCGTAATTGATATCGTCCGAAAGCGTCCGACATCATCTAACGAACGGGGTTGGTACCATTACGAGTGGAGGTATCCAACTCATGAAAAGCACATGCAAAGAGCACCCCGTCCACGATCATACGCATTCGTCTCAATGCGGGCATCAGTCTGTGAAACACGATGGACACACTGACTATCTCCACGATGGACACATGCACCACCTGCACGGAGAACATGTGGATGAACATTCCATCTCCGTCGACAGAGCTAATCCGAACACCTGCACACCGGAGCACGATTGCAAAGCGCACGATCATCAGCACACCCATGGTCCAAGTTGTGGTCACGAACGCGTGCCGCATGGCGACCATATGGACTATCTCGTGAGTGGCCATTTGCACCACTCCCATGAGAGTCACTGCGATAACCATGGTTTACTAAAGGTGGCATAAGGATCGAAGCAGCCATTTCCCGCAAAGACCGGCCAGCGCGGAAGTGTAAGCATGGCCCTAAGCCTCTCCGGACCACGAAATACCGTCCAGTACTCGCCACTCGTCGTCCAATGCTTGCCGCTCGTATGGGCAATCCGCCTGAGTGTTGAAAAGCGATTGCTCGTGTGGCGCAGAGTCCAATACATTCGCGCCACGCGGGACAAGCCTGTCCCGGATATTGGTCCAGCAAACTTGTTCTCGATATGAAGAGGATTGTTCGCGCCATCGGGATCGGTTTCTACGCGCTGTCTTTCGCGGGCGCGCAAGCAGGGGCACCTCAAAACGCCCCTACTGCCAATATGCTCACGGTGACGAAATCCCAACACGTACGAATTGCGCTGCCCGCGGACATCTTGAGAATAGCGGTCGGCGATCCGGACATGCTTTCGGCCGAACCGATCGGCACGCGCGAGTTGATACTGCTCGGAAAAAGCTCTGGGCGGACCAGCATGATCGTCTGGTTTCGTAACGGCGCCGTCCAGGATTATCTCGTCACGGTCCAGCGGGATGTTTCATTATTGCAATCGGCGCTGCAACGCATCTATTCCGACATCAATGTCGAGATCGCGCCCGACCGCGATGCCATCATCCTCACGGGAACCGTTCCAGACTTGTCCTATTCATTGCGTGCGGAAGCCCTTGCCCAGGACTACCTGAACGCCGGGCCTCGGGTTCTTCTTCCCGCGGCGGCCGCTCCGGCTCCGGCAACAGCTCCGGCAGGACCGGCAGCGGGACAGCAGCCATCGGCGGCTCCGACGCAACCTCCCGCGCCGGAACCCAATCCACCGCAAGGGCAGGCTCCTGTACAAGCGCCTCCGAGTCCAGCGGCGCCAACAGTGAATGTTGCGGTGCAGACGCAACCGCCGCAGGCTCCCACTCCTCAGCCTTCGGGCACGGTCATTAACCTCCTCCAACTCGAAAACCTCCCGCCGACCCCCGAGGAAAAGATCAGGCAAGCGATACAAGGAATCAGCGGGGCAAACGTGACGATTCGCCGGATCTTGAAGGGATTTATCCGCAACGACACGGTGGACGCCTTCGTCTTGGAAGGCTCGGTGCCGAATCAGGTGACATTAGTCCGCATCCTGAGTCTCGCATCGCAAATTCTAACGGGCCAAGTCGCAATCGGACAGGACATTCATGTCGTCGCTGACGAAGCCGGCGCGCTGGCTGGCGTTCAGGGGGCAGCAGGCCAGATTGGAGCCCTTGGCGGCCTTGGCGGTGTGGGCTCAATCCTTGGCGGCGGCGGGGCTGCCAATCTCCAGAATCAAGTCCAAAAAAATATTGCAAGGGCAAAAGTGATCGAGATGGCGGCGGGACGGCTGATATCGTTTTTGCAGGTGACGGACCTGCCCCAGGTACGCGTAGGCATCCGGATTTATGAAGTCAGCCGCAACCGGCTCAGAACCTTCTCACCCGATCTTGCAACAATCGTCTCCACCTTCAACCAGCCAGGGTTGCTGGTGGCGCCCGCCGGTCCGGCAAAACAGCTTGGCGCCAGAACGACTATTGATACGGGAACCAAAACCGCGCTTCAGAACGTTCTAGCCTTCCTTGGCGGAAGTTTCGCAAACGAGTTTCAACTGACCAGTGGACATTTTGCAATGGATGCCGTGCTTTCGTATCTGGAGCGAGTGGGGATCGCGAAGAGCCTGTCGACGCCATCCCTTACCGTCTTGTCCGGCGAGCAAGCGACGTTTCAAGTTGGCGGCGAGGTGCCGGTCCAGGAGGCATTTGTCCCCTTTGGAACAGCAGCCGCGACGCCGGGCGGCATTCCCAGTGGCAACCTGATCTCGACCTTCATTTCGACGACTTTTGTGGCGTTCGGGGTGCAATTGTCTATCAGGCCACTGGTTGGCGATGACAATACCGTAACGCTGGACATACAGCCTCGTGTGGTTCAACCCAACACGGACCTGACCGCAACCATACGCGGTGCAACGGGAACGAATCCGGCAACGACGGCCTTCAATACACGCGCACTGAGAACGAGCGCGAGATTGCAAGATGGCCAGGCCATTCTGATCGCCGGTTTGCTGACCAGCGACATGAACAATACACAAGCATCCACCCCGGGGTTCCGGAGCGTCCCGGGATTGGGATGGCTTTTCCGCGATTATCAGAAGGTCGACGACAGTACGGACTTAGTCCTGGTCATCAACCCGGCTGTGTTGCGCGATCCGATTCCCAACGTTCAACTGTGGGAGCAGCCTGATCTCAACGAGTTATTGGAAGGGTTTGGAAGCTCTTCGCTCGGGAGGCCGCAGAATCCAACGGCTTCGGGAGCAACAAGTGTTTCTCATGTGCAGTAGTCCCCTTGTCCCTAGTACAGCGAACACGGCGTCCCGCCGTGGCCGCTTAAATTGAATCTACTTGGAGGTTACATGTTGAAGAGTTTGCTTAAGAAAGTTATCCGGAATCGCAGAGGCGCCGCGTTCGTGGAGTACGCGCTGCTCATTGGTGGCATCGCTTTGATTGGTGCGGCCGCCGTAGCGACATTCGGCCATAAGACCAGTGACATGTTGGCTGCGGTGGCGGCAGTCCTGCCAGGCGCACATACCGATGATAACAACCCGATAATTAGCGGGAAAATCATCGAAACCACAGGTGATGCGGTCGGCGCAGGTGGCGCCACCGGAATCGCTTTGGATTTTACTACGATCAAAACCAACAGTGATGGTACCAAGGACCGCCTTGGCCTGAATATCGGAGGCACAGCGTTGGGGTCCTCGAATGGCCTGGGCGGAATGGTTATCGAAGCGCAGTAGCTGCCAGAGGTGACCGCTCGGGTGTTCGCCTCCTGTTGGTTGCGAAGACCCGAGCTTTGCCTATGCGAAGGGAATTTGCTTGCGCTGGATACCATTCGGTTTAGCGTTAATTGCGGCGGGATTCGATCTCTTTAGAAAGAAAGAGATTCCTGATGCCATTCCTGTCTTCATTTTGGTATGGGCCACGATTGCCGCGCTGTTCGGCTGGACGACTCAGAATTGGATCTCCCAGGTAGAAGGCTGCGCAACGGGATTAGCCATCGGTCTCGCCTTGTTTCGTTTCTTCGGTTTCGGTGGAGGCGACGTCAAACTCATCACGAGTCTGGGGGCCGTCTTCGGGTTTGCAACCGAATTTTCTTTGCTGTTCTACGTAGCTATCGCCGGCGCAATACTCGCCATCATTGCGAAATTCCGCGGGCAAACAGAATTTGCGTATGCGCCGGCTATCGCCATCGGAGTTGTTATTGTGACCGTTCAGGGAGCGGGATGACAAACATGACAAGCTGGCGATCTAAGGGGCGATTGAAAGATGAAGCAGGTTCAGTCCTGGTCGAGTTCGCGCTCGTCTCGCTTGCATTGATTATGATTATGGCGGCTACGGTCGATTTCGGCCGAATGTTTTTGCTCGCGAATGTCGTCCAGAGCACTGCGCGCAACGCCGCGGTTGCGCTGTCTCTCGCCCCGGCGGCGAAATCCGCAGGAACGCTTGACGCATTGCTAACGGATGCATTCGTCAAGTGCACGATCTATAATCCAGGGCTTCTAGTTATCGACCCCACCGATCCGGAACACAACGATCCGTCGTGTCTCCCGACCTATCCCGATACCTTACCGCAAATCAACGAAATGCTGTTTCGGACCGCCATGATCAGTGACGTCATCGGTGGTAGAAATCTCTATCATTATCCGGGCGCTATCTTTTCTGACGCCACGGCAACAAGTGGTTACAGCATTTCAATTCCTCAGGTCACGGGTCGTGATGGGACTGGCGTGGAGGGTATTGTATGGGTTCCGGCTCTAAAAGAATGCCCTGAGGGCGCGTTAGCAGGTGGACAGGTTTCGGTGTGCGTCAACTACCCTTTCCAGGCTGCAATGCTCAGTGGTTTTCGTCCCAGCGTAGATGGGCCATTTGAACCGAATATCGTCGATAAAAGTGGTAATTGGGGCGTCAATGACGCCGATGACGCCAGTGTGTCGGCACCATCGACGCCCGACACGGAGTCAGACTCGCCTTACGGAGCATATGCGGGGCCATATGGGCTCGGAAAGCAATTAGCTTTTGCCGGAAAGACTGTCCGTCCGTATCGGTGGTTGATTACCCAATGGGCGGCTGAAGGAGTTCGCTGATGAGAAGTGCAAACGTTCGACGCCGACGGTTTCCATGGAAACCCGCAGGGGCCTCCGCCCTCGTTGTAATCGCTGTGCTCGGCCTCCTTTGGATGCTTGGCATCCTCGACGCCTCCACGTTGGGTTTCAAAACAACTGTCTCTATGGAAGGTCTGGTTCCGGTGCCGGTCAGCCCACTCCGTGTTCCGGCCTACACCAAACTTACACGTGATCACCTGTGGGACGCGAAAGACGGAACCCTGGCAGTGCTTTATCTCCCCAAGCAACGGATTACTCCGGAGGTTATCACCGACATTAATAAAATCATTGGACGTGTGCTGAATCATGATAAGCCGCCGGCTTACGTCTACACAGAGACGGATTTCTTCCCTCCAGGCACGCGTCCGGGTCTCGTAGCCGGTATCCCCGCCGGCAAGCGCGCGGTGCGAGTGGATGCGTCCAAAGTGCAAGGTCTCGTCGGATTAAATCCAGGCGACCGTTTTGATCTTGTGGCAACCATTCCTATTGACGCAGGCAGGACTGGAGCCGCGCAAACATTGAGACTCGGGGGTATTTACGGGCAGCAGCTCGCGTTACAAAACCAGCTCACAAATTGGCAAAAGCAGGCAACTGTCCGCGTGCTCGTACAGAACGGTCTTATAGTCGAACCGATGACGAATCGCAAAATACCTGTCAGCGCGAATACGCTGACGCAAGGATTGGTGACAAGGGACAGGACAGTTCAGGAGATCGTCATAGCCGTCAGCCCACGTGAAGTTGCTCGTCTCACCGAGGCTATCGCTGTGAATGCTGAAGTCAATTGCGTCCCCCGGTCGGGGCGTCCGGACGATCCGGAAGGGAGCGTCACGCCGGACTTGGAGCCGTGGAGTCCTTTTCAGGGTCTGGTTGCAAACACCACCACGCCGGAGCCGGGACAAGAAATAACCACGAATGCGGGAAGTTCCACCGGCACCCTAAGCGCTATCGAAACAATCGCCGGTTCCAGACGAGAAATGGTTGCTGCGCCGAAGCAGCGGTAAATATGGAAAGAACGCTTCAAATATTAGTAGTTGGACGTGACGCAAGCCTTCCCGGCGAATTTCCTTCAGCACTGGCGGGTGTTCCGAATTGGCACGCCGTTGTCTATCACGCCTCTAGATACGGAGAGGCGCAGGAAGCCGCGCTCAGCCGCCATCCGCATTTGATCTGCCTGCAAATGGGTGAGGATGACCGGGAATTAACTGCATTTGCCCGCGATATGCAGTCTGCCCTTCCCGACACCGCTATCGTGGCGATGTATAGTCCCGAACGTTCAGGGCAGGAAACGTCGGACAGCGTACGGATCATCGAAGTTTTGCGCTCGAACGTGCGGGATTTCTTGCGTCGTCCGATCTCCAGTACGGAATTGCGCGAGATTCTGGACCGGCTGTTTCTTCCACGCAGCGCACGGCGTACGACGACCGGCAAGACACTGTCATTTATTAGTAATAAAGGAGGCGTCGGAAAGTCGACTCTGGCCGTAAATGCCGCATGCGCTCTGGCAAAGACGAATCCCGGGCAGGTTCTTTTGATTGACGCTTCGCTGCAACTCGGGGTCTGTGCTCTGATGCTGGACCTCATTCCACAAACCACGATCACGGACGCGGTCAGAGAAAGGGACCGGTTGGACGAGACGCTGCTGCGCCGGCTTGCCATACCGCACGAGTGCGGCCTTTACCTTCTAGCCGGTCCGTTGGATGCATTCGAAGCATCCGATATCGACGACGCGTCTATGGCGCGCGTATTGAACGTCGCGCGCCGCGCGTTCGACTATGTCATTGTCGATACCTTCCCTGTTCTGGACAGCATTGTTATCGCGATCCTGGACATCACGGATTTGGGTTACGTAGTGATGCAAGGTCTAGCTCCGAATGTGGTGGGCATTGCGAAATTCCTTCCGGTTTTGAAAGGCGTCGGCTTTCCGGAAGAGCGGCAGCACATTGTGCTCAACCAAAACTATCGCCGGTTTGCCGGGAACCTTACAGCGGGCGATATCGAATCGCGAATCGGCCGCCCGATCGATTATGTGTTTCCTTATCAGAAACAACTGCTACGTTCCGCAAATACCGGTCAGCCTTACGCGCTCAGAGCCAATCGCTGGTTTGGATTCGGTGCTTCTATAGCCGAACTTGCGACCGACATCGAAACCCAACCTATGGCGCAAGCAGCTGAACGCAGCGAGGTTGGGCCGGTTGGGCCCACTGGACCGTCAGGGCCGTCCTCTGCATTCGCCGTTAAGGGGACGATGTGAGCGACGACAATTTGCAGAAACCGAAATATCCCACACGCGCAGGCGACGCCGCACGGGCGGGGTTCAGACGTTCAGTGACTTCCCAATCCGCCGAGCGCCTGAGAAGCGGTTGGAATCTCCCAGCCCCAAAACCAGCAGAAGAGGCGCTAAAGCTCGACTCCGCTCCGGCCAACCGGACGGACTATCTCGTAATCAAAGGAATGCTACAGGAACGCTTGCTGACCGAGATCGGCGACCGCAATTTACTCGCGGTGGGAGAACAGGAAGTCGCCAATGCGATCCGCGACTTTGCATCGCGGATCGTCGAGTCGGAGGATGTTCCGCTGAACGACGCGGAGCGCGCCCGCCTGGCCGAGGAAATGACCGAGGAGACGATCGGCATGGGACCACTCGCTCCTCTGATGGCGGATCCTGCGATTACGGACATTCTCGTCAATGGCCCGGAACACGTCTACGTCGAACGTTTCGGACGACTCGAACGAACCAACGTCCGCTTTCGCGACGCCGACATGGTTGTGCGCGTTATCGAACGGATTGCTGCACAGGTCGGCCGCCGGATTGATGCCAGCTCGCCTATGGCCGATCTCCGCCTTCCGGACGGCAGCCGCGTCAATGCAACCCTGCCTCCCGTAACGCTGGACGGTCCGACCATTTCAATCCGCCGTTTCGGAAGACGAAGATTGCGCCTCACCGATCTGCTGACGCTGGGGATGCTTTCACCCGAGATGCACGCCTTCCTGGATATTGTGGTTCGCGCGAGAACCAACATTCTGATCTCGGGCGGAACCGGCGCCGGCAAATCGACGCTGCTCGGCGCTCTCGCCGAAGCCATTCCGTCAAGCGAGCGGATCATCACGATCGAAGATACGGCCGAACTGATCCTCGATCAGGAACACGTGGTTCGGATGGAGACGCGTCCACCGAATATCGAACAACGCGGGCGAATTACCGCCAGGGACCTCGTCATCAATTCCCTCCGAATGCGCCCCGACCGGATCATGGTGGGCGAGGTGCGGGGCAGTGAAGCTCTGGATATGCTGCAGGCGATGAATACCGGCCACGACGGCGGCATGACCACGATTCACGCCAACTCGCCGCGAGACGCGATATCGCGGCTGGAAACCATGGTGCTTATGGCCGGGCTGGAACTGCCATCGCGCGCCATCCGGGAACAGATCGTGTCGGCAATCGAACTGCTCGTCCACGTGCGTCGCTGCGAAGACGGGGTCCGGCGCATCGAATCGATTGCAGAGGTTTCCGGCCTGGAAGGATCCACCCCACTGCTGCAGGACGTTTTCGTCTACCATCGCCGCGGACGGCAAGGACGGCGTCTTGTCGGCGAGTTTAGCGCCACCGGGGTCGTCCCCCGAACCATCGAAGAGTTGCGCGAGCAGGGCAACGAGATCTCACTGGATATCTTCCGTAAGCGAGCTGGAGATGACACTAATTGAAGCCTTATTTCTCTTAGTGCCTGTTGCCGCAGCCGGGACCGCGTTCTACTTCTGGCACAGCGCGCGGTTGAAGCGGCTTTGCGTGGAACGACTGAAGGCAAACCTGTCCCCTGACGTCGTAGCGGCAGCCGAAGGAAAACCAACGCGCCTGGTGAAACGTTTCCCCAGAAGACACCTATATGCAGGACCTGTTGCTGGTTTCCTGACTGGTATTGTGATCTATTTCTTGGCAGGCCTGCCGATTCCATTTGCGATAGGGGCCGCCCTGCTGATCGGAGTATTGATTGGGATTGCCGAGTCTCTCCTGGCCGACCGGCAGATTGCACTAGTGGAGGCGCAACTGGCGGACTCCATCGATTTGATGGTGGGGGCTCTTCAAGCCGGCGCCGCTTTGCTCAAGGCATTTGATGCGGCCCTGGCGGAGGCCAAGCCGCCATTTCGGAATGAGTTGCAGGAATTGACTGGCCGGATCCGGCTCGGGGAGACGCCTCAAAATGCGCTCAATGACCTCGCAGCGCGGGTACCGCTTGAAACGTTTCGCCTCTTCGCCGTCAGTTTGTCGGTTCACTGGGAAACAGGCGGTGCACTTAGTTCGACGCTTAACGGAGTAGCTCGAAGCATCCGCGACCGCATTGAAACGGCTCGGCGGGTTCGCGCCCAGAGCATCGAAGTGCACATCTCGGTGGGCGTCGTGCTCGTACTGTGTTATGCATTGGGCGTCATCATGTTCAACGCCAATCCGGACCAACTAAAAGAGTTCTTCCTCAGTCCGATCGGCTCTTATATTGGCGGAGGTGTCATCGCCCTACAGGCCGCCGGCGTCCTTTGGGTTGCGATACTGAGCGCCGCAAAATACTGATCCATGTACACGGGACTTTTGCTTCTCATATTCCTCAGTACCGCGGTTGCGGCGGTGTCACTTCTCTCATGGGGGATGCACCGCAGGCGCAGCCTTCAGTTAATCGATGCGTCGATCGAGATTGATGACTTCGCTATTCAACGTAGTCCGGAGAAAAGGTCCATATCTAACGGACTTGTTCGATGGCTAAACCTAGCTGGTTATCGGGATAAATCCGCACCCTTTTATTTTCTGGCAGCGCTTGCCGCTTCTGTCGCACTCGCCACGGCGTCTGTATTGGTTGTTCGGCAGTCCGGACTCGTCGATTTGATGAGTGACTCACTCAGTTACATTCCGGGAGGCGTCGGTGATCTAGCTCGGGCCGTCATCTCCCTGACGAACTGGATTCTCTTCGCATGTGTCGCCGCGGTCCCCATTCTTGTCGTGCGCAGGAAAAGGAGAGCTCGTGTCGAACAGATTGAACAGGATCTGCCCTTGTTTTTAGAACTGTTGGCGACGCTGGCGGAAGCAGGGCTGGGATTTGAAACCGGACTTGCAAGAATCCAGGAGTCGGAACCTTCGGAGCGCCCGCTGCGAATGGAGTTTCAGCTATATGGACGGGATATCCTCGCGGGAGTCTCCCGCATTCAAGCTCTCCGGAATCTCGTGCGGCGCATCGAAGTGAATAGTGTGACCGTCTTTGTATCGGCGTTGATTCAAGCCGAGCAGATCGGCGCGAGTCTCGCCGAGACGTTGCGGCGGCAAGCGGACGACCTTCGCGACCGGCGGAAAATGAGGGCGCTGCTACAGTCGCAGGCTCTCACGGTGAAGCTGGTATTTCCGCTGGTCATCTGCTTCCTACCTGGTATATTTGTGTCGACGTTGGGGCCGGTCATCAATCAGATGATCAAGGTCGCCGATTCCGTTCTTCGAAATGCACGCTGACCGAAGAGAAAATGGCGGAGGGAATGGGTTTGATTAGTGCGTAAACTGGCTGTTGTTGCGATGGGCCTGGCCGCGGGTCTCGGCAGCGTTTCTTGTGCCAAACAATACATCCGCGTCAATTATTCTTGTTACGATTCCGACTCACGATTGCAGACCGCTTGGTCTGCCTTGCAGGAAGCCCGCTCACAGGTTGGCGGCTGTGATGTCATGTCGAATGGCCTGGACCGCTGTGAATATCTCAGGGTGCAAATCGAGCAGATCGCTCAGCAGTGTCCGAACGATGTGAAAGCACTGATGGTCAATGCTGTACTGGCCTATGATGCGAAAGAGTTCGTGAAGGCCCAGCAACTCTTGGATTCCCTTTCCAGCTTGAGGACCACGTATCCAGAAGCCGCTGTCCTGCGCGCCCGGCTCGCTTTGGAAGAAGGCAACACACCATTTGCGCTTCGTTATTTGGAGGAACAGATCCAGTTGTCCCCCGACCACGCGGGCCTAAGGGAGTCGTACGCACTGGCACTGTATTCCGTTCGACGCTTCGACGAAGGGCGAGCCAGCCTTGTCATGGCCCAACGTCTGGGCGCACCGAGCTGGCGAATTAATTACGATGAAGGATTGATCGAGGAAGCCGCGGGCAATCCGGCCGCAGCTCGTGTGTACTATGAGGCCGCGCTAACCGCGCGACCGGGATGGCAACCCGCAATGTCTCGATTACGGGCTTTGGATGCTTCGTCCGGCAATCCATCGCAACTGCGTTAATTGTAGCGGCGGTCCCCGAAACGAAGCGCGAACGGCGCTCAATCTGGCAACCGCATGTCATACGGCAAAACGTCGGCGTTGAACTTGAGCTTAGGAAGGGACACTTGGACCGATTTAGTAACTCACCGCCGAGACTGAATTATCAGGGTTTTCTTCTGTCGGCATGCCTCGATGCGGGAGCGGGCAACGACAAGGTCGGGGCGAAGGTCCAGTGCGCGAGTATAGGCTGCTATGGCATCGTCGTAACGCGATTCCAGGTGCAACATCGTCCCAAGGTTGAACCAGGCGCGAAAATTTTGTGGGCGAAGCGCGACCGATCTTTCAAACTCCTGGGCAGCTGCCGAAATCTCGGACTTTTCGTACAGGGCAATGCCGAGATGTTCATGAGCCGTCCAGGCGGCAGGATTCTGCTTGATCGTTAGTCGCCACAACTCATCGGGATGCCCGAAATACCACGCCCGTGAGGCGGTCAGCCCCACAAAGACGACACATATCACGGTGCCAACCGGCAGACCCAACCTCGGCCAGCGGGCCGCTCCGGCGCCAATCAAAGCAACGGGTCCGATCAAGGCCAAATATTGAAAATGGTCCGCGACGTTTGCGTGCTGCATATACGCAATGTCGAACAATCCGAGCGCCGGCACTAACATCAAAGCAAAATACGCCGCCGCAAACACGAACGGCCGCGCCCAACTCTTCTGGACAAGGGCAAGAATGATCACAGCTCCAGCTATCCCGATGCAAGCCATCACCGCGAAACCTAACGATCCGGAAAAGCGCGGATAGATCAGCGTCAGATTGAACGGATATAGAACCTTACCAACATAAAACCAAACGGCTTCAGTTGCCGTCTCGGCACGTCGCGCGAGCGTGAAGTCACGAAGATCGATGCTTCCCATGGCCCGGCGTCGCTCAAACCAGATGCGGACGAGCGCCGCAGCGAGGGATAAGGCGAAGAATGGAGTCACCCGGCGCAAGTCGGCGAGCGTGAATCGGCCTCTGAGCCACCAAGCGCTTAAGAGAAGCACTGGCGGAAGCATGACGATAGTTGCCTTGCTCAAAAGCGCCGCGCAGAAAAGTATGAGTGCGCCATAGTAGCTTCGCCGGCTGCCTGTCTCCTCCGCTTGTAGGTAAGCCAATGTCGCCAACAAACCAAACATCAGCGTGAGAACGTTCCGGCGCTCCGCGATCCAGGCGACGGATTCGACGCACACCGGGTGAAGAAGAAAAAGCAGAGACCCGATAAATGACCCTCCAACCCTCAACCGCCGAAGCACAAGCCAGAGCAGACCCGCGTTGAGGCCATGGAGCAGCACATTGTCGATGTGGTACCCGGTTGTTGCTCCATGCCACCAACCCCACTCGAACCAATACGACGTCGTCGTGAGTGGAACGTATTCAGATGCTTGCGTGTTCAGCCAGGTGTTCAAGATACCGAAGGGCTGAATCACATCTGGATTTTGAGAGACCTGTTCTTCGTCGTCCCAAAAGAAAGGACCTCTAAACGCTGGCAGATAGACCAGTAAACCAAGAAGAACTAACATCGCGATGCGGCGGCCTACCGCTGATGCCGGCAAGGTGCTGTCTACGCGCTCGAAGGAGTTCCGACTATCAAGGAGCATTACCTGGTACCGGTTGGACTTTGACCGCGAGTGTTACATCCGTCTCGGTTCCCTCAACTCTGCTACGTTGGAGAGTCGCGATTCCTAACGCGAACAGGCCGATGACCGCATAGGTCGGAATGGATAACACAGTGATCGTCATCCAAGACGTAGACGAAAGCGACGTATGGGGCGACGAAAAGTCGGGGATAAAGAGATTCCACCACACCCCAGGAGCCGCCCATAGAAGGCATCCGATAAGCCGAATATCCCATCGCGAAATAGTGTTGAGTGGCAGCGTAGTCCAGAGCAACACAACTGGTAACAACAGCAAAACGAAATAATGATCCCACGCTACGGGAGACATCAGGATGACGGCAGGAAGTAACATGGAGAACGCCAAGTCGCAGTCGCCGCGAGTCGTAGCACGTGGCACAATTCGACAGAGAAACACCATCAAAGTGAAGTCGCACAGTAACGTAGCACCCCATGAAAGTACGCGGTTTTGCACGACCGGAACGCTTCGGCTCGATGTAGGTCTCAAAGAAGGATCGAATAGTTTGCTCCACAGGCCCAGGAGTGACTGATTTCCCCAAGCGGAACGCCATTCCAGAGGCGTACCCAAGCCAGTCTTCACGTAATCGCTATACGCTGAAGCGCCAAGAATCGCCGACGTGAGCAGTGTTAGGAAAAGTATCGCGATCACGCCAGACGCGACGGCACGCCATCGTCGCTGCAACACAAAATATAGAAGCAAGAATGCTGGAACTATTTTAATCGCAGCTGCCGTACCGACTAGTGCTCCACCTGTTATCTGCCGATCCGACCGATCGGCAGACCATCCGGCGACAATCAAGACGAGCAGCACCAGATTGAGTTGTCCCTCATAGATCTGTTCATTCAAGGGACCGCAGATCAGAGCAAGGATATATGCGCGGGGTAGCGTTGTTGCATTCCACTTCATCTTAAGCGCTCTCGCCATGATGAACAGACTGGCGATAAGCAGCATTAGCGAAAACAGATTCCACGAAAGAAATGCAGTCGAGTAGCTCATCAATGCAAATGGTAAACCCAGAAGAATGGACGTTGGCGGATGTGCGTTCACAACCAGGCGCAATCCGCCGGGCCCAGGTCCGTCTGCATATCTCGCTAGTGCGGTCGCCGGCGTTTCGTAGATAGGAAAACCATGGAGATAGTTGCGTGCGGACAACCATTCTTGTTGGAAGTCGCGGCGTTCGTTAGTCCAGTATGCCTTCGCGACGGCCGGTAGAGCAAAACACGTCACGCCAGCTGCGGCGAGCAACCACACGAAAAAGGTAAAGCGAGGTGATTTCAGGATTCCGGCAAGCATGCGCGTGGTATTACAGCAGCTCCGAAGATGAGCGACGAGCCTTTTCCAATGACTGGCCTTAAGCGGGGAACGACCGGTCGATGCCCATTCGTAACTCGCTTTGTCGTAAAGATTCAGGATTTCTCTAAACCCAACGTGTATCAGACCGCAAAAAGTTCTCTCGTTACTGATTGTTCTAGTATTGTGTGGATCCTGCGATTCTGAACTGCGAGGATTGGACAGCTACATTCCACAAAGCGATTTAGTGTATCGATCGCAGCGTTCTTGCTAATCGGTTTCCAGAACGATTACCCAGGCGAAAAGTAGTTGCCGTTACAAACACGTTTGGAAAGAAGCATGCTACGCAACGCGTCGGAAGAAAATCGAATTGAGGAAAGAGGCCTCTGCACATGGATCTATTGCACGTTTCAGCGATCGTAGTTGCTGCAGCCGTCATCACCGCGATTACATATTTCTGGTACGACGTAAAGCTAAGAAATACTTGCATTCGGCGGCTGGATAACTGGTCGCGCCGATAGCCGAATCATCGCCGCTGAGCGATCCCCGGAAGTCTGCGCATGGGCCGTTCGGCCACTCTACTCGCTCTTAACTTCATGGAGTTTACAATCAAGTTGATTGGCGCGGCTTCACCCCCTTCAAAATTTGCGTCAAACAAAACTTTATTAGACCGTTTCACTCCTTACTCCAAGTGAACATGGACTGTGATCGACCGAGTCAAGCCGCGACAGCAAATTTCGGGCAGCATTTTCGTCCTGATCCCATGAGTGCCCGTTTGCACATGTCAGAATTAAATTTCCGGTCTGCACCGCTTGTGCGCCACATATCGCGCAGGTCGTTGTAGGTAGACCTTCGTCCGCTTCAATAATGACTGCGCCGTAACTTATTGCCGCTTGACGCAAGTACAATCCCAGTTCTGCAGGACTTGCCCACTGGCGGTATTGGGCGGCGGCGCCGATGCTATCCGGGGATTTTTGAATTAACTTTATCGGCAGGCGCTTCAAAACAATCCTGCTGTAGTTACGACATAACTGTGCTGCGAAATTTCTGTACAGCCAACGGCGACGACCGATCAACCGCGCCGACAACGACGCGCGAATGGAGCGCAGCCGATCGTTTCGCGCCTGCCACTTTTTCAGGAGATCTACGGCTTCGGGCCAGTCGGCATTCTCACGCAGTTGATGAAGAAGCCGCACGAAAGTGCTCTGCCGCGTTTCCTGAAGAAGTAATACGGAACGAACAGCCTCCGGGCAAGGCAGTGACATCAATTCAGCCATTGTATGCTCAAACAACATTGATATTTGCCTGTCGAGCACACCAAGATCGCGCCAGCCGGATGGTATGTTGTGACGGCGTTCATGGACTCGTGCTGCATCGAGCGGTAGTCGGAACTCTTGAACCATTCCATGATCGTCCAGCGCGACCGCTACACGAATGGCATCGGCGAACGCCCGCCAACCGATATCCACAGCTACGGATTTGGCTTTTTTATTGAGAAGAACGGGAGGTAGCTCGGCTGTTATCGTAATGGACCACTCCCAGCCCCTGATCGGATGACGTTCACCGACCCAGGCGCATCCTTTAATGATGGCTGTTTCCGGAACAGGCCGGTGCAAAATCGTTTCAAATTCGATCGTGCCGCCATCGAAGCCGAAGGTTCCACGCGTCAACCGACGGCGGATCGTTTCGCGCCGCGAGTCTGCATAGGCGTCTGTTGGAACCTGACGCAACGCCATACGCCGGCTCGATCGAAACAGGCCGGCCACAGACATGCCGCCACTGGTGTAGCAGTGCGGGATCATAACGGAACGAATGCCGAGCTGCTGCTTCGGCCATCCTCGCTCGCCACGGACCGCCAAACGCCGCGCGGTCTCGAACCGATCGAGAATCGCTGGCCCGCATTCCCAGTTCAATCCGGACTCAACCACGATGCGACGACAAATTTCGCGATGTGTGTCCCATAAGTCTTTCTGCTCATGCTGCCCCAAAGGCTGTAATAGCTCCAAGGTGTTGTTGAGGTCGTGTACAAGCGCGTTCCATGTTTCCTGCATTCTGGCGGCGAGTATCCAGAACGGTCCGGGCAGGTCACCGATTGGTCGCGCCCAGTATTTGTAAGTGCGCACATGATAGTCTGGCCGCTTCCGTTTTCTCACGCATCGTTCCTAACGGGAAGAAACTATGGAAGTCTACGAGTCGGTCTGCAGTGACCACATCAAAACTCAATAAGTGGCCAATGACGTCGGCTAAATGGCTGTTTTCGCCTGTGATCGGACGTTCACCGCACCTCGTCGTTGAGTGATGCTGTGGCCGACTTTGTGCAGGCATTGGCGCACGAACTTTGTATTTCGGCTGTGCGTGTTTTCTTCCACACGTGGTGATGTGGGATATCGGGGGAAATGAGCGTCGGCAGCCCGAAACAAATTACACGGCGGGAACGTGCGGGGCTTGGGCAATCAAGACTGCATGAGGACCGCTGTCGAGGCGCTCGAGACGAACTGGAGCGGCATTATTGCTCAAGTCCGGCAATTGGGGCATCGCCGGCCAACGATCATTTGCACCATGGATATTTGCAATCCATGCCTTAGCGTATGGCAGGCAATTCAGGGCACTTCGGGGTATCCAATCGGCCTACGCCTGCGCTGGCGTTTCATATATTGCGCCAACGGAGAGATGACTTTCCGCAACGCTTGAAGGCAGATCACTGGCATCGGTCGGCAAGATTGGGCTTCTCGCGATATCGATCGTGACAATTGGAGCATGCTGTCGTCATGACATCGGCCGCTTCGAGCATCTTGTCTTGATCTTTCGTTTGCGCTGCCTTGTAGACCGCCATTCCGGCGTCACGCAATCCCTGAACAAACTTCGCCCAATCCGGATTCTGGAGCGGGACCGGCTTGCCGTTGGCGCATTTACGTCCCGGGATGGTCAGCAGATTTGCCGATTCCGCTAACGCAATCGCACTGTTCTCGACGGCTTGCCATCCACCATAGCTGCTGGCGAGCGGGTTAACCGCCGTTGCGGGATCGCCTTCAGGTTTTACGCCGGTTGGATCTTTGTCCTGCACGAAAAAAATGATGTTCGAGGCCGGATAGAGAATGCCTCGCATCACCTGCGCCAGATTTCCGTGAACTTGAGTCGAAGTTGCTGCCGTTCCACGGGCTGCCGACTGGGTGCCGCGAGTCGCCGTTTGCGCATCGACTATCCCAATATAGAGGGAGACTGCCAATACACTCCCAATAAATACCAATGCAAATTTGCCAAGTCGCATACGCCTCCTGGGACATTTTTGTGCCCTGAGCAAGATACATACCTAAGGGACAGAGCGTCACCTTAAGAGATTCTGAATTCTGCTTCAGGACTGGGGGATTTCCCTGCGTCAAGACGTTTCCGCCCTGGAAAGGTAATTGCACTTTACATTCAAGACTTAATGGGAGGTTCACGTGAGACAAAAATTAGGCCTTATCGGTGTCTGCGTTGCCGCGCTTCTGCTCGTCATTCCGGCATATGCGCACCATCCCTTTTCCGCAGAGTATGATGCGAATAAACCAGTAACACTGACTGGTACGGTGACTAAGGTAGATTGGTCGAATCCGCATGCGTACCTCCATATGGATGTGAAGGGCGATGACGGGAAAACCAGCAATTGGACGATGGAATTGGGGAACCCGAAAAAGCTGCAAAATGCGGGCTGGAAGAAAGATTCAGTGAAGATGGGCGATCAAGTGACCGTCACCGGCTGGCAGGCTCGAGATGGAAGCAAGCGCGCCAATGCGAACACGGTGATGCTGCCCGACGGTAAGAAGTTAGCTGCAGGCTCATCGTATTTCGAAGGCAAAAAGGAAAAACGCATCAGCAACTAATACGATAGCTGAGGCTGTTCCCCAGCGCCGGAGGCGCTGGGGAAGCGTTAGGCGCCTGCCCCCCTAAATTTCTAGGCGCGTCCACGCCGTCCCGCGATCCGTTCCTCGGCTGATACCCATCCCGCATCAAAAGACCATCCGGCAGAATCGATGTCGATAACAACTGGCGCATGGTCCGACGGTATCGGTTTGCCTTTGCGTGCCTCACGATCGATTTCAGCTCCAACGATACGCGGCACCAGAGCAGCCGTTACCAGCAGGTGGTCGATACGCATTCCGAAATTTTTGTGGAAGTTGCCGGCGCGGTAGTCCCACCACGTATAGCGTCCGGTCTCGCTGTGGCACAAGCGATACGCGTCCACCAACCCGCTGCTGCACAGGCGCGCGAACGCCTCCCGCTCACGCGGAGAAACATGCGTCCCGCCGTGACAGGCATCAACGTCCCAGACGTCGATGTCCGCGGGAGCTACATTGAAGTCGCCGCCCAGCACGGCGGCTGCGCCAGGACCAATTGTTTGTGTTAGCCAGCGCGCGAGCCGATCAAACCACGCGAGCTTAGCCTCATAAAACGACGAGCCGATCATCCTGCCGTTCGGCGCGTAAATCGAGACCACTCGTACCCCGCCACATTGCGCGGAAATCATCCGAGCCTCCGAAAGCGGCTCGTCATCTCCGATATCCGGAGTCTTAGCCGGGCGCAGCGGGTCGCCGAAGTTTGTGATCACACCTTCGACGCCACATCGGCTCGCGATCGCGACACCGTTCCATCGGCCTTCGCCGTGGTGGACCAGCTCATAGCCGGCCTGCTGGAAAACTTCGCTTGGCGCGTCAGAATCGGCGAGCTTCGTCTCCTGCATGAGGAGCACGTCAGGCCTGGCGCGGTCCAGCCACCACATTACTTTCTCGATGCGTGCCTTCAACGAGTTCACATTCCAAGTGGCGATCCGCATTTCTATAGACTACTCGATGTCGAGCGAGTACGACTTGGAAAGACTCGATCTCAAACTAAAGTCTCGGAGTCAGGTGCCGATAAAGAGGCAGGAGACTTTGTTTTGGAGGCGACATGCAAACCTTTTCTCTTGAAACATCAAAATTTACGCCCGTTCAGACCCGTTTCCACATGCGCAAAATGGAAGATGCGTTTCGAGAACAGGTCCTCGCGATGGCCACAACCCTGGTGCAACTGGTGGATCTTCGCGACTGTTACACGGGAGGCCACAGCACTCGAGTGGCGGAATACAGTCACCGCATCGCCATCGAGCTTGGAATGAATGACCCGGAGACGGAAACGCTGCTCCTGGCCGCTTCGTTACATGACGTCGGCAAAATCGGAATTCCCGATCATATCCTCCTGAAACCCGACCGGTTGACCGACGAGGAATTTGATTACATCAAGAAACATTCCGAATTCGGCTGGATGGTCTTACGCAGTATCGAAGGGTTTGAGCAAGCAAGCCTGATTCTTCTCCACCATCATGAGCGTTTCGATGGAGGCGGCTATCCGGGCGAACTGGCGGGTGAACAGATTCCGTTCGGAGCACGCATCGTAGCCGTCGCGGATACCTACGACGCGCTCACCACTCATCGTCCGTACCGTAAACCGTGGGAGCACGATCGGGCTGTTGAAGAGATCGCACGCTGCTCGAATAACCAGTTCGATCCGAAGGTAATCGCGGCTTTTTTACGCGCGTTTGCTTAATCTGAGTTTCACGATTCCCCAATGCCAACATCGCTGTATTTCGTTGATTTCAGGAAAAGCGCGCGGTCATAGACCGCGCCTACAGCAGCTGAGGAGGGGCTTTTCGCATCCTCGCAATTACCGCCGTCCGGCCAGAATAAAGGGAGCCCAGTCGAAGGGATGAGGGAATTCCTCTCGCAGGGCACGTCGAGCAGTAGACACAGCCTGCAGTTTGCTTGTCCCCGCGCGCCATTGCGAAAAAAAGTACTCGAAGAATTTCGAAGCGGGCTCGTGCCGAATTTTCCATAATTCGAGCAGTACGGAGCGGCAACCTGCGTAAAGGCAAGCCCGGAGTAATCCCAGCAATCCTTCCGTTTCGCCGCTAACGTTCGTGAAGCTCTGCCCTGAACATATAGACAGCAGATTGGTTTGCCATTGCGATGCATAGATGTCGGGGATGGATATGGATCCGTCGGAAAATTCCAATCGCGAAAGCACCGGGTTGTCGTGTCTGAGGGCAACGCGCGCCTCGGCGTGAATGAAATGGGCGAGAACGTTATTGGGAGGTTTCGATGGGGCGCGCACAGGCGTATCGCTGATCAGGTCCGGGCGATCGAAACAGTAATTTAAAACGGAACCGGTGGGCGCGTAAGAGATCTCGAACACATCCGCAAGATAACGCTTGCCGTCAAAGGACGCATGGAAAGGAACGCGATGCAGGACGCCATGCGGAACGATGATCAATCCCGATGTCTCAATAAACGGCAGAACCGGCAACATCAACTCTCGATAAAAATTCTGCATCAGTTGATCGGCGGCGCCGTGCCGTCTGGCAATGTCATCCTCCTTGTTCGGAAACAGCGCGGAAAACCTTTCGATCTGGTACTGCAAGCGGCCCGCAAGAAAATGCACGCGTTTGGTCGGGGTGACATGCCGCACCACGCGAAAATGTTTCGGCGAGATCACGAAGGCAATAACCTCGTCGCGCGCAAAAAAATACTCGAGGAGAGTGGTATCTCTGGGCAATGCCTTCTGAAGATCTTCCAGCCGAACGCTCGATGCGACTTGCAAAGAAACGTATTCGGAGTCGGATTTCGATAGATCGGTCAGAGTGCGGACCAACTCGTCTTCGCATAGCTCGACTTCTTCGCGCTTTGTCGAACCGGCTGTGGTCAAAAACGCCGACCGGAAACGCAAATACGATCCGTTGAGCTCACCGCGAAGGCGCTCGACGCGGCTCACCAGTCTTTCATCTGCCCTGCTGCGTATCGATGGAAGATGCGGGGCGAGGGCATCGACAAACGTCTGCGCTTTCGCCTTTTCGCACATTGCATATGCCTTCCGAACCGATTCCGGACTTTCATCCTGGGTCAAAGTGAGGCACACGAGCGCTTCGAATACTTCCGTCTTGCTCTTATAAAACGTGATTCCAAGTTCGTCATGATGCAGATGGGTATGTCGAACTTCGATCTCGCGTCCCGCTTGTTCATAAAGGCTGCATGCCCGCTGCACGTCGTTCTGCCGTTCTGCAATTTCCGCCAAAAGCGCACAGGAGGCGAAAAGGAACAACGAGATCTTGGTTGCCTCTGCCAGTTGTTGAACCATCACGGCGTGAACGGCAGCCTCATCGACGCGTCCTAACCCGAGGCAAACTCGTCCGAGCAGCACTTGACTCACCAGCCGTTTCGCGGGGTCACCGATCTCCGCAAATTTCGCGTCCGCCACGGATGCGAGCGAATGAGCTTCCCATAACCGACCTATGGAAAATAGAACTTCGGCCCGATACAGATCGACCAATGCTACCCAGAAGGCGTTGCCATCCTGCCTCAGTACTGCCTGCGCTTCCCGGAAAGCGGCCAACGCATCCCCAAATTGCCGCTTCTGCGTCAGCGCAACAGCCCCGAAGACAAGGGCCTTCCCTTGTTCGTATGTCAGGCCGAGCTCCGCAAAGGACTGCGCCGCATCCTGCGCTAAAACCAAGGCATCATGGGGAAGGCGGAGCTGGATATAGATCTCGGCCTCATCCAGATCGCATAAGGCCGCGTGCCGCCGGCTCCGGTCATTTACAAACATTTCGCGGGCATCACGGTACATCTCGAGAGCCTGAGGCAGGCGGCCGGAAAGGAAATACACATAAGCCTCGTTATACCTTGCGTGGGCGCGCAAATCGGGCAAGTTCAACCTGGCCGCAATTTCTTCGCAGCGCGCGAACATTTCTTCGGATTCCGAAAAACGGTCCTGGAAGCAAAGGGCACATCCAAGATTCAGATATGCCTGGGCGAGAGCTTGTTCGTCGCCAATCTCACCGAAAAGCTTTGCGGCCTCGAAGTGGCATTGGACGGCGCGGTCGTAATTATCCAGCCGTTGGTACACCACGCCAAGATTCGTTGCAAGTTTCGCGAGCAAGGCCTGATCATTACTTTCGCGAAAGATCTGTTCGGCCTCGCGTGCAACCTCCAATGCCTGGCGCGACTGGCCAGTCAGGGAAAGAGCGGAGATAAAACCCAATCGCAGGCGGCCGGCTCGACGGCTGTCGCCCGCTTCATCGAAGGCAGTGATAGCCTGCCGATAATGCGGGATCGCCTCCCCGCATTCTTCATTCGCCGTTAAGGCGTACGCCATCATGTAATGGGCTTCCCTGAGGAAATGGGGATCGTCCGATTCCTGCGCCAGAGCCAATGCCGAGCGGGCCACCGCAACACTCTCCTCGGAAACGGCATTACGCGGGCGTCCACCATAAAGGTTATTCTGGCGGACGCGTCGCCAAAGGTCGTCTATTGTTGCCTGCAGATCTCGAAGCACCACCGGCATGGCACCTGTTTCGGCAACAAATGCTGATGCCATTAGGGGAAAGCGAGCTATCGCGCTTGCGCTTCGCGGACCGCCGCTACAGCCGGAAAAGGGCTACGCCCCTAAAGTCGCCGCAAGTTTTGCCGATAACGGGCAAGAGGAGGACGAATATGGTCCGCAAAATCTTATTGAGTATCCTGCTTCTCCTGGCTGCCAGCATCAGCGCGATGGCGAATGTGACCGTGGTCGTGGGGTTGGGTCCGCTGGGCAACATCGGCAATGTAGTAAATAGTCTTGGCGGCTCGGTTCTGGACTCGATACCCGAAGCGAACCTTTACCTCGTCAGTCTCCCGAACCTGCCGCTGCTCTCAGTTCTAAACCAGCTGCAACTGGGCATCAGCTTCTTCGAACCCGATACGACCATTCTTTCCCCTACCCATCACGCTGCCGGCATACTAACAGTCGCCAATAGAACTCCAGCGAACTGGTACATTGCCCAGCCGGAATTGAAACGCATCGGCGCGCTGTCTGCGCTGGCGTATGCACGAGGTAGAGGCATTGTCATCGCGGACCTTAATTCGGCCGTCGACTACGGGCATCCGGCCCTGGTCGGTCACCTCACGAGCGGCTATGATTTCGTAACCGCGAGATCCAGTTATCAAGCGACATTGAACCAATCCGGCGCATCGTTCCTGGACCAGTCCGGCGCAAGCTTCTTAGATCAATCCGGGGCGAGTTTCCTGGATCAATCCGGCGCATCGTTCCTGGACCAGTCCGGGGCGAGTTTCATTGACAGCTCGAGCGCCAGTTTCCTGGACAGCAATCCCGCGTATGCACATGGAACATTGTGCGCCGGAATTATTGCGGCGATGGCACCGGATAGCATGATTATGCCGCTGCGCGTCTTCGACAGTAATGGCAACGCCGACGTATTTTCGATTACAAAAGCCGTCTATTACGCCGCCCGTCACGGAGCACGGGTGATCAACCTCAGCTTTGGCATGTCTCAACCGTCCAATTCGCTGACCGGCGCGCTGAATTTCGCAGCAAACGCCGGCCTCACTGTCGTTGCGTCGGCAGGAAATGCGAACACTTCAATTCCTCAATATCCGGCCTCAGTGAGCAGTGTTTTGTCGGTCGCTGCAGTGAATCCGAGTGACGTAAAAGCACCATTCTCGAATTACGGCAGCACGATCGATGTTGATGCACCGGGTATCAATATTATTTCGGCTTTTCCTGGCGGGTACTACGAGATGGTGTCGGGCACGTCCTTCAGCGCGCCCATTGCCGCCGCTGAAGCCGCTCTGATAATGTCGGTAAAGACCTCAGATCCAAAGAAGGTCATTAACTCGAGTTCCATAAATATCTATCCACAGAATCCGCGCTACATCGGGCAATTGGGTTATGGCCGAATTAATGTCCTGTCGGCCGTGAAGTAGCGGCGGTAAACGCATGAGGAACGCGTTGCGCGTCTCGGCTACATCCGTTACTGTGACTTTCTCCCCAGCAGGACTTGCACTTCGTTGTAGTTCAGAGGCCGTTCACGCGGCGTAAAGTAGCCCTTGGGGAACCACATTACCGTAACGCTCACCGTTTGAAAGTCGTTATAAAAACTTCGAATGTAGGTGGCATAGCGGTTACCGTCGGGCAGTAAGGTGTTGTCGGTAAGAGGCAAATCCAGCCAGCTCAAAGTGAAATTGTATTGTGTGTCCGTCGGTTTGGGATTTGTCTGTACGGACAAAAATGGTTGGGTACTTACTCTTATCGTCTCGTCATCCCAGTTGGGATGAACCGCGACCAGTCTGAGGGTGTAATTCCGATCAGGCGATTTCAAATCGATAATATCGCCAAATGCGGCCGAAACCTGGCAATCGGCGCCGGCGGACACCGGCTCCGCATGCCGCTCCGTTCTGGCATCCAGGTTCAGGTAGTAAACGATGCATCCGGCGGGAGACGCGTCGCTCGCGGACCACTCTCGTCCAATCGAGGCTTTCTGCCGCTCCGCTATCCGGCGTGCAATGGACCAGAGCGGTTCCCGAGGATCCTCGGCTTCGTTCTTCTTGATCTCTTTCTCCGCGGCAAGCCTTCTAACGGCGTCTTCCATCAGCGGCTTCATTTCGAAATTCTCATTGAAATTAAGGGCCAGGAGTTGGGTCAGTATGAGCTCGCGGTCCACTGGCATCGGTTTGTCACCCGATTGAGGACCCGCAATCGGCGCAATCAGGCTGTTGAACATACTCGCCCGAAGCTGACTTTCGGCCTGCTCTCTCTGGCTCTGAATGGAAACGCCGGTCAGCCTGCTTTGGAGAGAGTTCGCAAACAGGGCGACCAGCACCACAGCGGATGCTCCGACCAGTTTGGCAAGGCCGTCGAGCCAATCTAATATGCGCGGTTTTGCACGTGGTGGCGTTGCGTCGACCATCCGTCCACTCCTCTGATCATTTCTTCGTAAGGCGCACGTCCTGCTGCCGAGGCTGCGGAAAACTCTCGATGACGCCGGTCAAACTAGCGTCCGTCGTGGACATGACGGTGAACTTTCCAGGATCGAGGTAGACGCTGAAGTTCCCGTCCTTATCGCTCTTGAAAGTAGTGGTTCCGCCTTTTGAATCTTGCGCAGTAAAGGTTCCGTTGACGATCGGTTTCTGGTCCGGCCCTAAGACATGGCCCGAAACGATATCCGCCGACGCGCAGATCGGAAAACCTATCGCGAAGGCTAGTGTGAGGCAAAGAGGAAGCCGAGAAATGTTGACGTGTTTCATAAGAGCTTATTTTACGATGCCCAGAGACCGGAAACAGGGCACTTTGTAGGGAACCACGCGCGGCACGATTGATTTTACAAGACGAAAGTACTAACTGTAGGCGCGGTCTATGACCGCGCCTACAGCTCTCCACTAGTCCAGCAACCGCCTGACCGCGTCAATCACGCCCTGCGGTTGCGGAATAAACGCCTGCTCGAGCACGTAGCTGGAAGGAGCCGGGACATCCGGCCCCGTTATCCGCAACACCGGAGCCTTCAAAGACCCAAACGCCTTCTCCGCGACAATTGCTGAAATTTCGGCACCGACGCCGCACATCCGGCTGGCCTCGTGAACCACGATAACTCTTCCGGTTTTGCGTGCGGATTCTAGAATTGTCGCTTCGTCGAGAGGTTTGAGCGACCGCAGATCGATGACCTCAACGGATATACGATCCTTCGCCAGAAGGTCGGCCGCCTGCATGCATGTGCGCACCGTCTTGGCATATGTGATCAGGGTCACATCGCTTCCCTGGCGTCGCACCATGGCACTGCCGATTGGGACGGTGACATCTTTCGCCGGAATGTCCCCCGTCTCATGTCCGAGAACCATATCGATGAAAAACAGGACTGGATTATCGTCCCGGATCGCGGCCTTCAACAGTCCTTTGAAGTCGCTCGCCGACGACGGCATAACAACTTTCAGCCCCGGACTGTGCACAAACCACGATTCAACGTTGTGGTTATGTTGAGCGCCTACAGTCCATCCGCCGCCGGTCATCGCCAGCACGACAAGAGGGAATGAAAACTGGCCGCCGGAAATGTAACGGAGTTTGCCGGCGCTATTGACAATTTCTTCCATGGAATAACAAAGGAATGGAGCGAAAAGAAGGTCCACGATCGGCCGGAGTCCGGTCGCCGCCGCTCCGGCAGCGGTCCCGGCAATAATACCTTCCGAAAGCGGCGTATTACGAACCCGCGCGTTTCCAAATTCCGCAGCGAGGTCGCGTCGTTTTGTCGCAACGCCTTCTCCGAACATCACGACTCGGGGATCGAGTCGCATCTCTTCTGCAATGGCCTCGGTAATGGCCTGGTTGACGGTAATTTCAGGCATAATCCGCTCCTCAAGCGTAAACGTCGGTTAGTAACTCAGCGGATTCGGGGAATGCCGAGCCGCCGGCAAATTCGTTGGCACGTTGAATGGTCCCCGCCACGCGTTGCTCGATCAGGTTGAGAGCATCGGGCGTGAGCACTCCTTCTTTCAGCAATTTCGATTTATATCTTTCAATGGGATCCTTCGCCGCCCAGCCGGAGAGTTCCAGCGGGTCCACGTACGACTGATCGTCGGGCTCATAATGTCCTCGCATGCGGTAGGTGTAGGTTTCGAGAAACACCGGTTTTCCGGTATCGCGTATCTTCTCCAGGCTGTGTCTGGCAGCGGCGAGGACAGCCTCGACGTCGTTGCCGTCGACGGTCATCGAATGAATTCCATATCGGGAACTCCAATCGCTCAGGTGATCGACTCCCATCGTTTCGCGACGATGCACGAACGCCTGCCATTGATTGTTCTCGCAAACGTAAAGGATGGGAAGGTTCCACACGGATGCCAGGTTGAGCGATTCATGAAAAATGCCTTCGCATGCCGCGCCATCGCCAAATAAACACACCACCACACCATGTTTCCCTAACATCGATTGAGACAATGCAACCCCCGGCGCCAGCGACAGTTCTCCGCCGACGATCGTCGACGTCAAAATGACTCCGAGTTCCTTGACCGAAATGTGGAGGGATCCGCTCTTGCCTTTGCAGTAGCCGGCGCTTCTTCCCATGATTTCCGCCAGTACCCTTCCCGGATCGGCGCCGCGCGCGAGAAGATGTCCCGCGCTTCGGTGATTCGTCAGGATCAAATCTTCGGCGCCGAGAGCACGAACGACGCCGACGGCTGAGGCTTCCTGACCTACAGACGTGCAGGTTCCCGCAGCCTTTCCCGCAGCCTGCAATGCGGCGTTGTTTTGCTCGAACGTGCGAACGAGCAGCATGCATTCCAGCAGTGATTCAGGATTTGCGTTGGTTGTAATGCGATCCATATTTCCTCCTGAATTCAATCACTCGCTCGTTCGCATGCGATTTCAGCCGTGGGAACTTTGTTGCTGACGGGCGGAATCGTCCGAAGATAGGCGTAAACGGAGCGCAAGTCCTCATCTGTCATCTTGGCGTAGTTGAACCACGGCATCGGCGGCAATATCGGCCGCGATACACCCCAGTGGCGGCCCGTTCGAATCGTTTTCACGAACATGTCTTCCGTCCAGATTCCGATTCCGGTGTTCTGGTCAGGCGTGAGATTGAATGCGTAGCTGACGCCCCACGGCCCCGAGAAGGCGGTATTTGTGATCGCACCAGTCCAGGCCCAGGGTTCAGATGAGGTTACGGCCGGCATCGAAAGATTTTGCGGGTGACCCGACAGCATGCGGGTCATGTCGGGCTCCGGTCCGTTCGGACCGAGTTTGAACGGTGTATGACAATCGTTGCAGCCGCCGATAGTAACAAGGTACTGTCCCCTTTTCACCATCTCTGTATTCGCTGAGTTGCTTCGCTGAGCCGCAGTTGGCGTCGTACATGACGCGGTGGCCAGACCCATTACTATTGTCAAAATCGTCGTTGTTATCGCGCTCTTCGGTGTATTCATATCCATCTCCTTTCGTGCCGTGAATTCTTCACAGCCCCTGTTCTTTCTGGAAAGGAACTTTACGGGAACGAAGAAAAGCGCGTTCTTAAATGAAGACTCAATAATTCCTAAATGTTGCTTAAATGAACCTTAAGAAATTACTAAACGGGGGCTGTTATTATTGAGCGATGGTTACCAGCCGGCGCACTGAACCCGTGCTCAGTGAAAAGTGGGCGCAATTCATTGAAGGCGGTGTTTCGATAATCGTATCCTCCTGCGACTCGCAAAATATCCCTGCGCTTGCCCGCGGTCTCGGCTGCCGGGTGAGCGACAACAGGCAAAAGGTAACGGTGTTTGTTTCAGCGTCACAGGCGCAGCAGTTGATCGAATCGGTCCGTTCAACAGGCTCCCTGGCGGCGGTTTTCAGCCAACCCAGTACGCACACGAGCGTGCAGTTAAAGGGTCGTGAGGCAGTTGCGGCGTCATCCCGGGCATCCGATGTTCAGATCGCAAAACGATATGTGGATGCCTTCGTTGCGGATGCGCTTCATCTTGGGTATCCGGAAGATATTATCCGGACTCTGCTTTGGTCCGAGCCAGCCGAACTGGTGGCGATGACATTCAGCCCTATTGCGGCATTTCTTCAGACACCGGGTCCCCGAGCGGGTGAGCCATTACGATGATCCAGAATGAACTGAGTCTCGACGCCATCCGCGGTTGTCTGGAAGGAGTAGTGCCAAGTCCGGTGGCGACCTGTTCGTCCGACGGCACGCCGAATGTCACTTACGTTTCGCAGGTCCATTTTGTCGATTCGACACACGTCGCCCTCTCTTTCCAGTTTTTCAATAAGACACGGCAGAATGTTCTGGGCAATCCGCGCGCGAGCACAATCGTGGTCCATCCCGGAACGGCGCAGCAATTCTGTCTGGAGCTGCAATACGAACGCACCGAACAATCGGGCCCCTTGTTTGAAAACATGAAAGCCAAACTTGCGGGAATCGCATCCCATACCGGAATGAGTGGAATATTCCGGCTGCAAGGCTCGGATGTTTACCGGGTTCTCGGAATCACCGCGATTCCTGGAAAGACAGTGGCGCCGCCTCTGCCGCGACGCAGTCCGCTGTCCGGCTTGCGCGCTTGCGCGGAAAAGCTAAGCTCGATAGCCGATCTGGAAGCGCTGCTGGAAGAAGTATTGACGGCGCTGCACGTGCACTTCGGGATTGACCACGCGATGGTATTGATGGCGGATAATCGAGCGCGAAAGTTATACACGGTGGCAAGCCGTGGTTATCCGCAGTCCGGCGTCGGATCCGAGATTGCTTTCGGATGTGGTGTTATCGGCGTGGCGGCCGAGCAACGAGCGCCGATCCGTATCATGCACATGGCCGCCGAATACTCCTACGGTCAGGCAATTCGCGAAAGCATGCTTCGCGAGGGTATGGCAAGCCGGCTCGAAACCTCCATTCCCCTGCCTGGTCTCGGCGATTCCCGCAGCCAGCTGGCAGCGCCAATTGTGGCTGCCCGGCAGCTGCTCGGGATTCTTTATGTTGAAAGCCCCGAAGAGTTACGCTTCAGCTATGACGACGAAGATGCACTCGTTGCGATTGCGGCTCAAGTCGGAGCCGCGATTCAGGCGTTGCAAAGTTCCACCGAAACCCACGAAGGTCCCTCCGGAACTCCAACCGGAAAGGCGCCTTCCGGAGGCGTGCCTTCCGTTGTGCGACATTATTCGGCTGACGACAGCGTCTTCATCGACGATGACTATTTGATCAAGGGTGTGGCCGGCGCGATCTTCGTGAAGCTGCTTCGCGACCACTCGAACAACCAGCGCTGTGAGTTCTCGAATAAGGAGCTGCGTCTCGATCCGACGTTGAGTCTGCCCGATGTTACGGACAACCTCGAAGCCCGGCTCATTCTTCTCCAACGTCGTCTTCTGGAACGGCGCGCCCCGATGCGGATCGAAAAAACGGGGCGGGGCAGATTCCGTCTCCGCCTGGACCGTCCTTTTACGCTTGTGGACATCTGACCGAACGGTGAGCTAACATCCGCCGTTGGAACATACCTAACGCTTTAGCCATTGAGGAATGCATCCATGAGATTTGCCAAGAAGATCCTTGCTCTTGCATTGATTACCTTCCCGGCCGCCTGCGCGAGCAACACGGAAAAACCCGCGCCGACCGAGCAGCCGAATGCCGCTCCAGCCGCGGCACCTAAACCAGACGTGGGCATACTGGGAGAGATGGCAGTACCGCCGGATAACCCGATGACTCCTGAAAAAGTCGAGCTCGGGAAGAAGCTGTTTTTCGACACACGGCTGTCGAAAACCGGAAAGATGGCATGCGAAACCTGCCATCATCCGGAAAAAGGTTGGACGGACGGAGAAGTCGTCTCCACCAAGTTTGATGGCAGCAAAAATACGAGACATACCCCGACTTTGTACAACGTCGGCTATTACAAACAGTGGTATTGGGACGGCCGCGCGGCAACCCTGGAGGGACAGGTGACGGCCGCGTGGAGAGCACAGATGGGCGGCGACCCGGAGATGGTTGCGATGACGCTGAACGGAGTTGACGCTTACAAAACCGATTTCCAAAAGGCCTTCAATGGACCGGCCACGGCAGAAAATATTCCCAAAGCGCTTGCGGCTTTCTTGCGGACCATCAAATCCGAAAACTCGCCGTGGGATAAGTATCAAGCCGGAGACAAATCTGCCGTCGGGGATGATGTCGTTAAAGGCTTCGATGTTTTCAGCAATTCCGACAAAGCGAATTGCACGCTTTGCCACTTGCCGCCGTTGTTCACCGACACGTTATTCCATAACGTGGGTATTGGTTTCGACAAGCCAATGCCGGATCTCGGACGCGGAAAGATTTTGGGCGACGCTGCTGAAAAGGCCGGCAAGAAGGATCCGGATGCGGACGCCATGAAGGGCGCGTTCAAGACGCCAACGCTCAGAAGCGTAACCGAACATCCTCCTTATTTCCATGACGGTCGCGCGATGAACCTGGAAGATGCCGTGGATTTAATGCTGAAGGGGGGGATCAAGAATCCGAACCTGGATGAGAAATTGAAGCCGCGGATGATCACGCCTGACGAGCGATCGCAGCTTATTGCATTCCTGAAGAGCTTGAAGGGAGAGGAGAAGTTCGAAAAACCGCAAGTGCCGTAGCGCGGCAGCCGGTTGAGAAATGAGAATTGATTGGTGAGTAATGATTAATGCGGTTGGCAGATGGTTAAGTGTTTAAGCATTCTGATCTGCCAAGCATATTGATCATTACTCACCAATCAATTCTCATTTCTCAATAGACGTCCCTTAAATCCCCCGCCTCACCCGTCGTATCGCCAGCCACAATCCGATCATGCTCAGAATGGCGCCGCCTGCGTTGAGTCCCAACATGGCGGCACGCCAGACCCGCCCGTTGTAATACCAAAAATTGAAGTCGAGGCTGTGAAAACCGTGATAAATCCACCGCTGTAAGCGCTCACGCCGCGTGAACCGCCCGACAACCTGGCTCATGCGGGGGTCAATATAAAACCATGTTGCGTCCGCGTCGGCGAACTTCACACGAAGAACGGGCAATGGCGGCCTGCGCTCGCCGGGATGGTAGTAGGAATCGTAATCACTCAAAAGCCCTGACTCTTCGACTTCGACATCGGGGTTTCCTTGCTTGATGCGAGCCATCAAGGATTCTACGGAGAAGGACTGGTTTCGAATTTCAAAAGGATTTGCAGAAACCAGTACGGGCTCGGCGCCGGTGCTGCGCACAAAGTAATAGGGCTCATTCTGAATGCGCAGGAACTCGATCTGCTTGGGAGATCCAGAAATCAGAACTCCTTCCCAGGCCCCTGCGTCCTCATTCGGAAATGCCGAGAGGTCTAACGGTCCCCCGCTCAGCGCTAACGGAATCCGGTTTCCGGTGCCGCCGCCCGAAGCCCAAAAGAACGGTTCCATGGATAGCCAGCCGCTGAATACCCATGTCAGAGTGAAGACACCGAAGAATGCGCCAGTAAGATAATGCCACCGCAAGAGGCCCGGATAGCGGCCTGGAAACTGAATGAACGCCAGGGTGACTCCGAGAACAGCCAGCACTGCACCGGCTCCGGAAGTCCAAAGCACAAGCTGCCTCCATAGATCATCCTTCATTCGCAGGGGCGCAAAGTACATCCAATGCGGAATCGCTGCAAGCCAGGCAAGAGCGCGACTGCCACGACTGGTCATCAGCTCGACTTCGCCGTTTTCCTCCGAAATGTAAAGCTCGGTGTGGAACGGGTCATCCACTCCGATCTTGTGCATCGGCAACAGGCCTCGCTGTTCGAGTGTCCACTGGTCCGGTTGCAGGAGCTCCCCGCCGTAATGCAATTGGCTTGTCGGCAGCCCCATGAAATTGCCGGCAATGGTCATGGCTTCCTTTTGGCCGATCGGTGGAAGCAGATCGCCGGTATCGGCGAAAACAGTGACTGTACCCTCGCTTGAAAACTGATATGCAGGCCGTCCCATGATCGTAAGCAGCACCGCACTGAATGGTGGGCGGCCCAGTTGGGCCTTTGCTTCGGCTTCGGATGCACTGAGCTTTACCGCACTCATGTTGAGCTCCGGTAATCGCTCCAGCCAAAGATCAGGCGTGAGGGAGGGCATACCGCGGCTGTAGATCATGCCGATGCCGGAGACGAACCAGACCACGAAGAAAAGGGATAAAACGATCCCGAGGTATCTATGGCACAGGATGATCCACTTGCGGAATGTAGGCATGTGCCTGTAGGCGCGGTCTATGACCGCGCGCCTTTTGTGGATTCGGAGAAAAGCGCGCGGTCATAGACTGCGCCTACAGTTTGAGGAATGTTATCGTCCAAAGAAGGCTGCTCGGTCCGCGGCAGCGTAATCCGGAAACAGCTTCCGGAGCTTGCCGGCTCGAGTGTGAGACGGCCACCGTTCACCTCGACGGCCCGCTTGGAAATCGCAAGGCCCAAGCCGGTTCCTCCATGCTCGCGAGAGCGGGATGCATCGACACGGTAAAACCGGTCAAAGATTCGTGACTGCAGGTCGGGAGGTATACCCGGACCGCTGTCGATCACATCGATCATCGTAGCGGTGGAGCTTCCCGTTACCCGCACGGTGATGACGCCTCCAACAGGCGTGTATTTGATCGCATTATCCAGCAGGTTGAGCATGGCCTGTCTCAAAACCATGCGATCACCGACCCATCGGGGCACCTGTTCCGACTGAACCGTGAGCGACTGATTCTTTTCTTCAGCTAACACGCCGAGTTGTTCCGCAACTTCATCAGCCAATTGCCGGATCTCCACGACGTCGATGGAAAGATTCGCTTTGCCGGTGTCGGTCCGCGACAGCGTCAACAGGCGATCGACGAGCAACGCCAGGCGATCGACTTCCTCGAGCATGCTGCCGATGATTTCGCGGTATGCATTTTCATCGCGGCGGCCCCGCAAACCCACCTCACCCACGCTGCGGATGGCCGTTAATGGAGTCCTCAGCTCGTGCGACGCATCTGAGGTGAAACGGCGCATTTGCTCGAAGGACGATTCCAGCCGGGTGAGTGTCTCGTTGAATACAGCGGCCAACCGGCCCAGTTCGTCGTCGGGATTGTCGACAGGCAGGCGGTCATTCAGCCGTTCAGCATTGATCGATCGCGCCCGCTCGGCCATGCGGTCGATTGGCGCCAGCGCGCGCCGCGCGAGCAGATAGCCACCCACTCCGGCCAGAGCCACTGCGAATGGCAAACCAAGGAACAGGATGTAGATCAACTGATTGAGATTTTGAGCGACGGCTCCTTCCGACCGCGCAACCTGGACGAGCACCGGGCGACCGCCGATCCTGGCACCGCCGCTCATGACTCGATAGGGCGGGCTGACTTCGGGAACAGTGATGATTCGATCTTCTTCTCTTGCCGCTACTGCGAGTTTGTCGCCGTTGGGAACCGGATTGCGCCGCGCTTCAGGTGTGTCATAAAGGAGATTGCCGTCCAAACTCCATACCTGAAGCCAGGGACTATCTCCTTCACCCGTTTCATCATAAGGAGCAATGCTACCGTCCGGTCGCTGCGCCAGCATATCGGACGCCCAGTCGAAATCATCGTGCAGCCGCTCATCGAGCAACCGCGATGAATTATTGCGAACGAATGAATAGATCGCTGACGCATATACTGCCAGAACGAGCAGGATGACGCCCACATGCCAGAGAGTCAGGCGAACTCGTACACTTCTGGGCTTAAAGCGGATCATGGCTCTCCCTCACGCAACATGAATCCCAGTGCGCGGATGGTGTGAATGAGCTTGACGGATTGGTCCAGATCGATTTTTCGACGGAGCCTTGCGATATGAACGTCAATCACGTTGTTCAGCGGCGTACCTCGAGTTGTCTCCTTCCAGACTTCGCGGCCTAGTGTATCACGCAAGACGACCTGACCTTGATGCCGAAGCAGGTACTCGAGGAGCTCGAACTCACGCGCCGTCAACTCGATATTTTTACCGCCGCGAGTCACCTTACGAGTGACAAGGTCCATGTTCAAGTCACCCGCAGCCAGACGAAGCGCATCGGCGGAGCGTCCGCGGCGCAACAGCGCGCGCACTCGCGCCAACAATTCCTCGAAAGCAAAGGGTTTGATCAGGTAATCGTCGGCGCCGCTATTGAGGCCGGCGACCCGGTCCTCCAGAGTATCGCGTGCCGTTAGAAGTAGAACGGGAGTCGCAACACCATGCTTGCGGATGCTGGTGAGAATCTGCAGGCCGTCGCGGCCGGGCAGCATGACATCGAGGAGGATGACGTCGAACTGCTCCGTGGTGATGCGAAAGAATGCGTCTTCGCCTGTGTGCGCCACAACCGCCTCATAGCGTTCATCTTCGAAGCCTTCTTTCAGCGCGTTAGCGACTTTGACTTCATCTTCAACTACAAGAATACGCATGTTTGATTGTAGCGGCGGTCCGCGAAGCGCAAGCGCGATGGCGCGCAGCCTTAAGCTACGACCGCCGGCGATTCCCAGGCGTGAGACATCGTCGGCGGTCTATGACCGCCGCTACAGTAATAATTCTGCAATTGCACGTCTGACGCAGAATTACCCAATTACCTCACAACGGCGGTGCGGACTTGCGGCGAGTTCGAGCCATCGGTCCAGGCAATCACAATATCATCTCCGGACCTGACCATCCGTGGAAACGCGCCCGATCCGACGCCGGTGGTTCCGGAAACGCTTGTCGGCGCGGCAGGCGTTCCATTGGCGGCGATTTCTCGAATGCGAACCTGCGTCCCCTGCGCTGTGCGCTCTACCCAACTGACCACCGCGGAACCCGATGCGCGGCTGACGACATCGACTCGCCCGAATGGCCTTCCCTCGTCAACTCGAACTTTTTTGCCGAAGGTCTTTCCAGAATCCGTCGACAACGCCACGTAGACTTGTGGTTTATCATCCGGCGCGGTGAACCAGGTCACAGCGACATTCTTTCCATTAGACGAAATCGCCGGACCATTGATCGGGCAGCCATCGATCTCCCAACCATCGTTCGATAAAATCTGCGGTTGAGACCACCTCTCGTTGGCGTAACGAACCACAGCGATGTCGCGAATCTCTTTGTCCGAGCGATCGCGATACACAGCGACGAGGCCGTCCGCTGTTGCCGTCATCGATGTCTTGCAACATTCGCACGCACGATTGTCCACCGGGACCTCGCGGCCGATGGTACCGTTCGCGGCAATGGTTGTATACATCAATGCCATGTCGCCTTCTTCTTCGCTGGCCATGTTGCGTCCATCGAGCCAAAGCGCGGCAAGCTTTCCATCCGGCGCCGGAACGAAAGAAACGAATCCATGCTGGCGTTTCTTGCCGTCGCGATGCGGCATGATCGGTTTACTCCACGCGGCGCCGTCTTTCGAAAACGCGATATCCAGATCGTAGGCTTCCGACTCAGGTCCGACGCCTGCGGCCTTGACCAGCCAACCGGCTGCCAGAGTTCCATCCGCTAACACGGCCATGGAAGGAACATCGGCGTCGCTCACAAACCAGTTGGTTCCGGTCGAGATAGTTTTCGGGGCAGACCAGCCCTGTGGCCCGCGAACCGAAAATCGCAACGCGTAGCCTTGAGGCTTCGCCGGTTCGATCCAGCTCAGGAAGACGCGGCCGTCGGAAGCTACAGCAAGATTGGGCTGGCCGCTATCGGGCGGAGCCGGCGACTTCAACTCATTGACGGTAGCCAGAGGCGCCGCGGCCGCAAGCACAGCCGTGATCATGATCAAAACGATGGATTTCGACATGGTATGAGTCTATTGAGGGCAACCCGGTAGGGCAAGAGCTTATCTGAGCCTGACAAAGAATTCAGCAATTGTTAAGGAAACTGTAGGCGCACCCACCCAAGCGGACCATTGACACGCCGTCACAAGACTATGGTATCGTGCCGAAGCCTGGAAAATCCGCTTTCAGGCTGTATTTCCGCGCGATTCCTAGGGTTCAGAGGTCTTTACATGTCAGAAGTTCCCGCCATCATCCATTGGATGCAGAACAGCGATTTTGGCACGGGTATTCGAGAATCGCTTTGGACGTTTCCGATCGTGGAAACGACCCATGTCCTGGCTTTGGCGATATCCGTTGGTCTGCTGGTGTGGTTTGACCTGCGGTTGCTCGGTCTGGCAATGAGGCATCAGCCCATATCTCAGGTACACCAGCAAATCATGCCCTACGCGCTGACCGGCTTCATTATCATGGTCGTCAGCGGAGTTTTGCTGTTCTGGGCCGAAGCCGAGAAATGCTATCTGAGCAGTTTTTTCCGAGTGAAAATCGGCTTCCTCTTTCTTGCGGCTTTCAATGCAACGATCTTCGAATTGAAGACGAAGAAAACGATTGGGGAATGGGATAAACATCCAATCCCTCCGATGAAGGCAAGAATCGCGGGATGGCTGTCGCTTATATCGTGGAGTGCGGTGATCATCGCCGGAAGAGCGACGGCGTACAATCTGTTCTAATCGAGGTCAGGATCTTGCATTACCTTCTGCCTTTCTTCAAGTGGTCCGACAGCACGTGGCTCGGCATAGCCATTCGCGGTTCGCGCATTTATTTTCCGATTATCGAAACCGTTCACCTGCTGGCTCTCACGTTACTGTTCGGAGCGATCATCATGTTGAATCTGAGGCTCTGTGGCCTGATCATGAAGAATCTTCCGGTCCGGCAGGTGTCGCGCGACTTGTCACCATGGCTGCTTTGGAGTCTGGTTGCCATCCTCGTCTCGGGGTTCATGCTCTTCACAGCAGAAGCAATGAAGTGTTATTCCAGCGTGCCGTTCCAGGTGAAGATGCTGTTCCTGTTTGCCGCCATGGCATATCACTTTACGATCTACGGCAAGCTTGCAAAGACGGAACATGAGCCGAATCGGCTGTGGGGTGTAACCGCGGGCGTGATTTCGATCGCATTGTGGCTGGGTGTAGGGCTGGGCGGCCGCGCGATCGCATTCCTGTAGGAATCCGCCTCTCCCTTTGGGAGAGGCCGACGCGAAGCGTCGGGTGAGGGCCTCAGGGTTTGAAGAAGTCTTGCGACCCTCGCCCTGCCCTCTCCCAGAGGGAGAGGGATCATCCCTCCAGTAAACGCGCCGGAATTGTCGCCGCCATCTCATGGATTTCTTCGACTGAAAAGCCGGCATCCAGAAATCGCTGGGCATACATGGCGAAGCCTTCCGCGACGGGCGGATTGATCGTCTGCCCCAAATCCGTCGAAAGCATCGTACGTTCGATGCCGGTCTGACGAACGTTCGCGAAAAGATCTTTCCAATTCGCTTTGTCCGTATGCGTGGTCGTGAAGCAATGCTCGATGATTGCTCCCATATCCGCCAGCTGCTTTTGCTCCTCGCCTGTAAGGTTCTGTGACGGAAACTCGGCGTGTGTGACGACAATCTTCTTCACGCCCATGTCGCGCGCCTCACGAACGATCTTAAAGATTTCGTGACGCCCGAGATGACCGGTCGCGAGAATCATATTGTGCTTCGCGATCCGTTCAAGGCACAGCTTTGCGGCTTCCGTGACCTTGCCATCCGGAGTCATTGGAGAGAGGGGCGCCGGAGAAATACCCTCCGCGGCAAGTTCGCGCTGGATTTTCGCCCAAAACGGAAGCTTGGTATTCGGACCGTCCAGCCGCCCCGCAGTTTCGTTTGCGGCATCGACAGTCGGCATCCATACAATCTTGGCGCCAGAGCGTCCGGCTATCTCGAGAGCGACAGGATTGAAACCACCGACGCTGTGATTCAGCGTGATTGCGCCGTATGCCGCTATCCCAGGCACCGCACGCCGGACGACCTTTGCCCGCTCCGCTGTCGGAATGTAGTGCGACTTAAGGACGAATCCTTTCAGGCCATGCGACAGGAAATCCTTCGCCAGATCGACATCGTCAGTCCTCCGCTCAATCACGTCTGGCGCAACATGAACCTGTAAATCGTAACCGCCCCTGACGGCTTCCCAAGCACGATCGGAAATCATCTTTCTTCAGCCTCGATTGCAAAGTACGCATTCGTGAAATGCGTCGCTAATCTTACATCGCTTTGAATTAAATCTCCGTATCCATTAAGATTCCTTGATGCCCAGCATGACCGGGCGGGGATACACTCAATTTCCGACAATTCATTTGAAAGGCTGACGAGCGGAGAATGCCAGATCACGGTCCCGACGTTTTTTCCGTATTCCAATGTGCAGTATGCCAAGCAACCGATCCCGTTTGGACATCTTCAAATCATTCTAAGCATTTATTCAGCAGCTCCGGCCGCCTGATGTGTCCAGCCTGCGGGACCGCATTCCCTGTGAGGAATGGTTATCTGGATTTGCATCCCGGAGATCCGGAACCCGTTCCGCCGATCCAGCTCCTGATGCAATGTCCTCCGATCGTTGCGGTCTATGAAGCGCTGTGGCGTCCGATCGGATACTTTATTGCAAGCAAACATTCTTTTCCGAAAGACGTCGACCGGATTGCCTCACTCATTCAACGAAAGCACGGACTGATTCTTGATCTGGCCTGCGGCCCGGGCACTTTTACGCGCCGGATCGCGCGGCTCGCGCCGGAATCTGTTGTGGTCGGATTTGATCTGTCAGCGCAAATGCTGGAACGTGCCGTGCGGCTGACGAGCAAAGAAGGACTGCGGAATGTTTACTACATGCGGGGCAGCGCGCTGTCGCTTCCTTTCAAGGCCGAGGCCTTCGATGCCGTTACATGCTGTGGAGCACTGCAACTGTTCCGCGATCAGGATCAAGCGGTGGGTGAAATCGCCCGCGTGCTGAAAATGCAGGGCGACTTTATTTGCCAGACGACATTGGGACCGCGCAAACCGCCGCTATGGATTCGTATGGCAGACCGGATACTGAAGTTCGGATATTTCTACCTGGATGATTTGAAAGAACGGCTCTATCGATTCAACTTCGATCTGAAAGCAGAAGAGAGATCCAACATCAACTACATCTTCCACGCGGCCAAGTCAGGCTAATAAATAACTGTCGCTTTTCCTTCTTCCAGCTTCAATTCCTGAATATCCCAAGGAAGATCGAACGGCTCACCCAACTCGACTTCGGGATACTTCGGCTTCACATACCGTTTGATGAGCGCCTGAATGAGGACGTTCGGCACGGGAATGCCGTCGACTTGCACTTCCTGCAAGTCGAATTTGCCGCGGCCTTCATGTCCCACCAGGTTCCCCTTGACGTACAAGTTATGGGTACCACCGACCAAAGTATCGAAGATCGGATTACCGGTGGCGTTCGAGTTGAAGGTGATTTGACTGTTCGAACTCACGGTATTCGGTGCGACTCGAACATCGATGGAATCGAGCTGTGCAGGGATATCGCCCTTGAGGGCATAAACCACGTACGATTCCAATTCGACTTCGGATAGCGCCACACTGGAAGAGCCGCGTTTATGATTACCAGAATCGGAGGCTTTTTTGATGGCATCGATTTTCGCCTGCAAGGATTGAGCCGCTCCTTCAGATATCTTTGAGCCTGAAGACGGCCCCTTGGCAGCGATGCTGTAGAACGCAATCCCGCCCACAACGGCCAAAAGTACCAGGCTGCCGGCAACCAGTGCGATTTTTCTCATATTAACGAATGATCTTGAACGTCCTAGACCATCGCGTCTTCGTGAAGAAGTTCGTAACGAGGTCCGTGATCTGTTGAACACGATCCACAACGTCGGTTCGACGGTATTCGTCGGAATCCGTCACATACGACCAGTAGATGATCAGGCCCTTTCCAACAATCAACTCGCGCGGAACGAACCCCCAATACCGGCTGTCGGCGCTGTTGTCGCGGTTATCGCCCATGGCGAAGTAATGGTCTGGAGGGACTACAACTTCTCCATTTTTCTCGAATTCCTCGTACCAATACGGATCTTCGTCGGCGCCTTCATAGTGGAAGATACGGTCGGGGTGAGGTTTCGGGGGGAAGTAATCCCGAAACGGATCAGCATAAGAACCCGGTGGGCTTCTATGAATCTTGTACGGCTCATCCAGCGGGACGTCGTTGACAAAAACCTGTTTGTCGACAATTTTGAGGCGATCGCCCGGCAGGCCGATGGCGCGCTTGACGTAGTGCTTCGTCAGATCCTTCGGATACTTAAAAACGATAACATCACCGCGCTTGATGTTTTTAAATGGAAGAATGGGATCAAGGATCGAACCGCGCGTCCCAAACACAAATTTGTTCACCAGCAGATGATCCCCAACCAGGAGATTGTCTTCCATCGAAGGCGTCGGGATCTTGAATGCCTGAACAATAAAAGTTGTCCCGAAAAGCGCCAGGATGACGGTGATCACGAGCGATTCAAAGTACTCGCGCGCGGTTGATTTTTTGAATGTAGCTTCATTCATTTGAAAGTCTCGAGTTTGGAAACGCGTTCCAGGGCTTGCCGCGCCGCCGCCTGCTCTGCCGCTTTCTTGGTTAGACCGATTCCTTGAGCGAGAGCCTCCCCGGCAACGACTACCTCTACAGTAAACAATTTCTGGTGATCCGGTCCATCTTCACTAGCCACAACGTACTCGGCGCGTCCGCGATGCTGCGCCTGCAGTTCTTCCTGCAGTGCCGTCTTGAAATCTTGCAATTGCCTCTGTGAATCTCCCACATCTTCAATCTGCGGTTCAAAGAAATTCAGAATCACACGGCGGACCTCTTCAATGCCGCTGTCCAGGTAAATAGCGCCGATAATCGCTTCCAGGGCATCCACAAGCAGCGCTTGCTTGGTTCGGCCGCCCGTCTTTTCTTCGCCTTTACCCAGCTGCAAATAATCGCCCAAATGGATTTTCTCCGCGTATTTCACCAGGTTGGCGGAACTGACGAAAAACCCTTTCAGTTTCGACAGTTGTCCTTCGGTCAGACCCGGATGAGCCCGGAAAAGGAAATCGGCGACAAGGAAGCCTAGTACGGAATCGCCAAGAAATTCGAGTTGCTCGTTATCGCCTTCACTGATCGCTCTCTCGTTGGCATGCGAACTGTGGGTCAGGGCTTTGTTGAGAAGTTGGGCGTTGTGGAAGGTATAGCGCAGCTCGAATTGCAGGTCGTCAATCGAACTCATATGGTAAGGCCGGTGAAATGGGGAATTTCAGGGACGCGCCGGGAATTCTGAAGTACAAGAATTCCGGGGTGCTCCCTGAAATTCCCCATTTCATCAACCTTTATTCTACTACGGTGCCCTGAATGGTCTACTGACCGATCTTGCCGCCCGCAGTCTTGATGTAGTCGTCGATGCCCTGTTCGGACTTGTTCTTTTGGACGTAAAGCTGTTTCAGGAGTTCACGAGCATTCGCTTCGGAAACGCCTTTCAAGAAAACAGACTTTCCCAACGCGTCCATCGCCTGGTCATTTTTCATGTCCTGGACATAGGCGATTGCAAGCCGGTAATACGTAATCGGATCGCTCGGCTTGGACTTCAGCGCCGTCAGGAATTCCTGTTGAGACGAGCCAAGGCGCTTCTCGTGCAAGTAGATCAGGCCTAGGGTGTAGTGAAGCTGGGCCGTCAAATCGGTTTTTTGCTCGGCCTGAAGCTTCGCGGCTTCCGGGCTCGACAGGTACGTCGGCAAGACGGTCAAAGCCTGATTCACGATTTCTTCGGCGCGCTTCATCTGCTTCTGCTTCTGTTCCTCATTGACCGGCGGCCGCTCAGCCATCACGTTGGAAAGCATCGCCATCGTATTGATGTCGTCGGGCTTGTATGCCAGGGCCTTCTCGCCCCATTCCATCATCTTAGGCGCGTCGTTGAGCGCTTGATACGACTGAATGATGCTTTGGTGCAAGGCCAGGATCCGCTGATCCGTCTGGCTCATGAATGCCTGGTATTGTGGCGAATTTTTATCGACGAACGTGGCGTTCTTGTCTTTCTTTTTGACTGCCTCTTTATCTTTATCGGACAGCTTCGAGTCCGCGTCGGCCTTTGCGACCAGTTTCTCCCCGTACTTGATTGAGGTGTCGATCGCCTGCTCCGCGGCGGCAATGGATTCCTTGTGTTTCCCCAGCTGGCTGTAGGAGGTCACGCGAAACGTATGAGCGAATGAAATCAGTTCCGAATCGGGGAACTTCGCGATGAATGCCTCGGACAACTCGATCCGTTTGGCTGGATCCTGTTCTTTTTGCATGTTGTTGAAGGCTTCGGCTTCGTCTTTGGTCTTAGCCTGCGGCCCCACAGCCTGCTGATTCTTATTTTGCGTCTGTGTCTGCTTCTCCAGTTGTTCTAGCGATTGACCTTGTTGTTGCTGGTTCCTGCGCTGACCAGCCCCCCATGCGGATAAACTCAGGGTCAGGGCAATAATAACTGCCCAAAATGCAGGTCCCTTTTTCGCAATCATTCGACAATTCTCCTTTAAGTTCGGAAGTTCAATGCTGGAAACTCGGCATTTTATAACAACTCCTGGCCCCGTTTCCCCGAATTTCGCTCTAAGATATCGGCCTTAGGAGAAGCGGAATGAAGATTTGTATGGTCGGACAGGGGGCATTTGCCAAAAAACACCTGGAGGGGCTGAAACGCATCAAAGATGCCGAACTCATCAGTATTTACGGAAGGACCGCCGAATCGACAAAAGCTGTCGCGGAAAAGTACGGCATTCCTCACTGGACGACAAGTTTTGAGGAAGCGCTCGCCCAGCCCGGCCTGGAAGCGGTGATTTTAACCTCGCCAACCCAGGTTCACGCCGACCAGGCCGTCCAATGCATGCGCGCTGGAAAACATGTCGAAATCGAAATTCCTGTCGCTGATTCGCTCGCGGACGCCGAACGGATCGCAAGGGTCCGGAAGGAAACCGGACTGATCGCCATGGCAGGGCATACGCGGCGATTCAACCCAAGTCACCAGTGGATCCACAAAAGGATCCAGTCCGGTGAGCTGAAGATCCAACACCTGGTCGCCCAAACCTTCTTTTTCCGCCGGACCAATATGAACGCCGAAGGCAAACCGCGAAGTTGGACCGATCATTTGCTCTGGCACCATGCCTGTCACACGGTCGATCTGTTTCAGTATCAGACAGGGGAAACCGCTTCTCAATTCCACGCAGCGCAGGGCCCCGTTCATCCTGAACTCAAGATTGCAATGGACATGAGTATCCAGCTGAAAGTGCCGTCGGGTGGCCTCTGTACGTTGGCACTGTCGTTCAACAACAACGGACCACTGGGGACCTGGTTCCGGTATATCTGCGACAACGGAACGTATATCGCCCGGTACGACGAACTGGTTGATGGCTACGAGAAACCGATCGACGTGTCGAAAGTGGACGTGTCACTGGATGGAATCGAGCTTCAGGATCGGGAGTTCATCGCGGCGATCCAAGAAAAGCGGGAGCCGAATTCCAGTGTCGAGCAAGTGATGCCGGCAATGCGCCTGCTGGACGCGATGGAAAAGCAGCTGCAATGATTGAAAAGTGAACGGATTGCCGTTTCTGGACAGCCGAACGGGATCCCATCACTTACACACATCGCCGTACGGGGTCTGGATCCCTTCGCGGGCGGCCGCCTGCGCGTTACGCGTGTCGTCTCCAACCTTCACCGCCTGCTGATAGTACTCGACGGCGCGATCACGGTTGCACTGAAGATCAAAAATCCGGCCGAGATAAATATAGGACCACACCCTCATCGGCGGTTCCAATGATTCGCTCCGAACGGCGCGCTCAAAATACTGTTCAGCCTCATCACGACGTTCGTTTTTGCTTTCGATCAGAGCCAATCCATACATGGCCGGGCCATTATCATGATCAAAGTCCGAAAGCACCTTCTCGAAAAACCTGCGCGCCGTTCCCACGTCGCCTGAATTAAATGCCGCTTCGGCGGCTTTCAGGAGGTCTCGAACTGGATTGGGAGGAGGCGGGGGAGGTGGTTCCGGCACTTCAGGCCGGACTGCTGTCTTTTGTGGAAGAGGAATATTGTAAAACTTCGTCTGAAACCGCTGTTGTTCGGACTTTAGCTGAATGTCATGCGCCATATCCGCGAACGCTTCGCGGATGCTGAGGTCCCCTTTTTCAAAGTTCTGAAGGGAATCGTAGAAATATGGCGTTAGCAACAAACCGGTCCGGTAATTCATGTCTACGGCGTCTTTGGCGCGCGCGGCCGGAACATGGTCCATGCGCAGCTCCAGAGCGCGAATCAGCGATTCAGTGGTGACAACTCGAAGATCCGAGGTATACGCCGGATCGACTCCTTCGGCTGACTTGACCAATGCCAGAAGCTGTTCGGTACCGGAGATTTTCGACATGTTCCTGAGGACTACACCGTCCAGCAGGAAATGCAAGTACGCATGGCGAATATCATCGACCCTGGGAGCGGCCGATGCCCCGATGACTACAGAATACGTGTCCTGGTTATTCCGCAAATTAACCGTATTGGCCGGGGCGGCCAGTTCCAGGTATATGGACATCGATCGGATCGTGCCGCCAAGTGGGAGATGCAGGTAAGCATCGGTGCGGATGATGGATTCTCTCAATGGAGGCGCTATCTGGACCATGGCGCGATCATATTCCGGCCGCAACTCCAGCCAATGTTGGCCGATATGGGCTTTTTCGTAGAACTCTTTCAAAAGCGGGACGAAGCTGACGATCGATCTGGCATCCGGAGGCAGCAAGTCCTCTTTCGTTGCCGGCTTGAACGCCGGCGCATCCGTGATGTTTACCGCTAAAGAAATGTACTTGCCGAGCTGCACGTCGTCGGTTTCCGCGCCTTTATGAGTCTTGTAAAAGGTTTGCAGCCGGCCCAGAAGATCGGCGTCGATTTCCCGCGCATACTTTCGAACGGCTTCGCGTACCGGATGGTAATCGGAAGCGAACTCCAGATCGTATCCGGCAGCATTGAGCGCCGCCATTGTCGTAAAGAGTCGCAAATCCGGCTGAATGGTCACGCTGCTGTTCGCCTGCGGCGCAGCCGGGATCGCCAGAACGAGAAATGCGAGCAAAAACATAGAGTCAATCATAACATTCAAAGGGTCTTGTAGAATTCCCTGTATGCATTTCGGAATTTCGACGCAGATCCATCGAGGAAAAGCCTTGACGGTAGACGTCCTGGAGTCGATCCGCAAGGCGGGATACGACCGCATTGAACTCTTTGCGAATAGGCCGCACCTGGATTTTCACAATAGGTCGCTGCTTCGCTCTATCGGACGGTGGTTCAACGAAAACAGCCTTCCGCCGCCATCGTTGCATCTGCCATTCATCGAACATCGCGGTCCTGTAGAGAAGGTCTGGATTTCGGTCCTCGAACCCGAGCGCCGGGTTCGAGAAACGGCGATGGATGAGATGAAACGGGCTTTAGAGTTGACCGATCATGTCAAGCTCTCATACGTCGTCATGCACTTGGGGAACCCAAACGATGCATTCAACGCCGTCGCGTTTGAGTATGCATATTCCGCCATTTCCCAGATCCGTACTTTCGCGGGCGTCGATGTCATGATCGAAAACATTCCAAACGAGATCTCCACCATCGAGCGGATTCAGGAATTGAAGAAGGTCGCCGATCTGGAAGGCGTCGGAATCTGCTACGACACGGGGCACGGGCATCTGCAACAGATCACCGATGGATTCGAACACGTCCGGACAACACACGTGCACGACAACCACGGAGAGAAAGACGAACACCTGTGGCCGTTTGAAGGAACATTGGACTGGCCCCGTCTGATCGAGAAACTGGTGATGGGAAAGTACGAGGGTCCGTTCATGTTCGAGTGCCGGGGAGGCGAGTTATCGAAAGGCAGCGAAGCCAAGGAACGGCTGGAAGAGCTCTGGCACGAGGCAACGACTTCGATTGAAGAGTATCGGTTGAAGTACAGGCTGTAAGGGCGCGGAATTCACCCTCTCCCTCTGGGAGAGGGTAGGGTGAGGGTCAGAAAGTTTGCGCAAACCTTGAGACCCTCACCCGACGCGCCATCTGGCGCGTCAGCCTCTCCCAGAGGGAGAGGCATTCAAAACTTCGCCCAGCGCGGCACGCGAGGGAACGGCAGCACATCTCGGATGTTGCTCATTCCGGTGATGTACATCAGTGCGCGCTCGAACCCCAGGCCGAAACCGGAATGGGGCACACTTCCGTACTTCCGAATGTCCAGATACCACTCATAGCTTTCGATATTCTTGATTCCCATGTCGCGCATTCTTCCGGTCAGCACGTCATAGCGTTCCTCGCGCTGGCTGCCGCCGATGATTTCACCGACCTTCGGAACCAATACGTCCATCGCCCGCACGGTTTTAGCGTCGTCATTCATCCGCATATAGAAGGCTTTGATTTTCGCGGGATAGTCGTAGAGAATCACCGGCTTCTTGAAAACCTTCTCGGTTAAGAAGCGTTCATGCTCGGATTGAAGATCCACTCCCCAACTCACCGGGTATTGAAACGTCTCTTTGGATTCCTCGAGTATTTTCACCGCCTCGGTATAAGGCAAGCGCTCAAATTGGGCTCCCGCTACTCCTTCCAGAGTGCCGCGGACTTCCTTGTCGATCCACTGACCAAAGAAGTCCATCTCGTCCGTGCACTTCTCGAGCGCGTAGCGGAATAGATACTTCAGGAAATCCTCGGCCACATCCATATTGTCTTCGAGTTCCGCCCAGGCCATCTCCGGCTCGATCATCCAAAATTCCGCAGCGTGACGGCTGGTGTTGGAATTTTCAGCTCTGAACGTTGGGCCAAAGGTGTAGACGTCACCCAGCGCCGCCGCTAACAGCTCTCCTTCGAGTTGACCGGAAACGGTCAGATAGGACTCGCTGGCAAAAAAGTCCGCGTCCCAATCGATACGGCCTTCTTTTTTTGGAATATTTTCAAAATCGAAGGTCGAAACACGAAATAGGTTTCCCGCACCTTCGCAATCGGAGGCCGAAATAATGGGCGTGTGGATGTAATAGAAACCGCGCTCCTGAAAATAACTGTGGACGGCATAGGCCAACTTGGATCGGATCCGGTTTACAGCGCCAAATGTATTGGTGCGCGGACGAAGATGCGCGATCTCCCGGAGAAACTCCATGGTGTGCCGCTTTTTTTGCAGTGGGAAAGTAGCATCCGCCGGGCCGACAAGATCGAGCTTCGAGCAGGCAATCTCGTACTTCTGTCCTTTGCCCGCAGAAGCGACGAGCTCGCCTTCAAGCCGGATGGAGGCTCCCGTCAAAATTTGCTCGAGAATCGGAAATGCCGCCGGATTCTGTACGACGCCTTGAATGTTTTTCATGCTGGAGCCGTCGTTGATCTCGATGAATGCGACATCCTTGCTGCTGCGGACGGTCCTTACCCATCCGAGCACGATCACCTTGGAGCCGACAGGAACGGCGTCGTCGATCAGAATCCGAGACACTTTAGTGCGAGTCTTATAGTCCATAGGAAAATACTATATGACTGTAGCAACCGACGTTAATGCGCGGCGCTGGACGTCTGGGTCGCGGGTCGAAAGATTAATTTCTGCACCCGCCAGTTCGCCGTTTCTGCAGCGTAAACTTCGGTCTCCGATGGACACGCCAACTGATGGACTCCGGAAAACTGCTTCAGTTGCCGCCCCGAACGGCCGATCACTCCGAGTACCTTCCCATCGAGCGAAACTTTAAATAACCTGCCGGGATACGTTGATTCCCCGACAAATAGCACCTGGGTTGGACCGCTCGTGATGCACACTGAATTGGGCGCTCCAATCACCGCAGCGAGGCGCTCACCTGTTGGCATGTCGCCATAAACCGGGGGGATTCCAGCCGGAGGAGGGACGTCAATAGTGAACATGCGTAGAAACTTGCCGTCGGTGTCGAAGACCTGAATACGGCGGTTTGTCCGGTCTGCGACATAGATGTTGTTGTTCCGGTCGATCACAATCGCATGAGGAATATTGAACTGCCCAGGTCCCGTGCCGCGCGTGCCCCAGGACTTCACCCAATCACCGTTCTTGTCATATTTCGCAACCCGCGAATTGACGTAACCATCGGTAATGTAGATGTTTCCCTCAGAGTCCCACGCCACGTCGGTCGGCTGCCGGAAGAGCCCATTTATTGCCGGTAGCGGCGGATTGGGATGCTCCCACGGTTTACTCTCTTCATCGGCCGATTCCTTTCGACGTCCGAAAACCATCGTCACACGCCCGGCTTGATTGAACTTGACGACCATATCGGATCCTTTATCGATAGCCCAAATGTTGTCGTTCTTGTCGATACGTACGGTGTGCGCTTCCGACCAGGCGTAAAGTCCTTTGCCGATTTCTCGAATGAACTCGCCTTTCGGCGAGAATTCGAACAACTGCGCCGCGGCTGGAGCATAGGCTGGCCCCGTTGCCGTATTCGAACGCGTGAAAACATAAATGTTTCCCTTAGAATCCACTGCGACGCCTGGGACCTCACCAAAGTTTATTCCCGGCGGAAGTTTGAAGAAATCGGCCACGGATTCGAATGGGAGATCGGGAACATTCTGTTGAGCCAAAAGGGGCGCCGCCAACAGCAACAGAACGAATAGGCTATATTTCACGTAAACCTCCTCGTATAACGGAATTTGCGGCTAATTTAATACAATATTGGTATGCCAAAAATATCGATTGTGGGCGTCCCCATGGATCTTGGCGCCGATCGCAGAGGCGTCGATATGGGTCCGTCGGCTCTCCGTTATGCGGATCTGAACCGAAAACTGCAGGGGCTCGGATACGAGGTCCAGGACTTGGGAGATCTGGACGTCATCATTCCCGAAGTGCGGCATTTCGGAGATCCTCGGGCCAAATACCTGAAAGAAATTGCGGACGCCTGCACCCATCTCGCCAACATCGTGTTGGAAGTACGACAAGCCGGACAAATTCCTTTGGTTCTGGGTGGTGACCACTCCATCGCTGTCGGTACGGTTTCCGGTGTGTCGGAAAGTTTCCGGAGAGAGGGGAAAAAAATTGGTCTGCTGTGGTTCGACGCACATGCCGATTTCAATACTCCGGACATTTCACCAAGCGGTAACGTGCATGGTATGCCGATGGCGTCGATCATGGGCTACGGCCCAATCGAGCTGACGCATATTTTCGGCTTTGCGCCCAAAATTCAGCCGGAAAACGCCGTTCAGATTGGAATCCGGGAAGTCGATCCCGAGGAACGACAACTCGTCAAGAAATCCGGCGTTCGTGTCTTCACGATGAAAGAAATCGATCGGCGTGGAATCGGCGCGGTCATGGACGAAGCACTGTCTGTGGTCACCAAGGGTACCGATGGGTTTGCGGTGACGCTTGACGCCGACTTCCTCGATCCATATGAATCTCCTGGAGTGGCTACTCCCGTCCGTGGGGGCGCCGATTATCGTGAGGCGCACCTAGCCATGGAAATGGTTGCGGATACCAAGAAGATGGTCTCGTTCGAGATTACGGAAATCAATCCGATTCTCGACGTCCACAATAAAACCGCGCAGTTCGGCATGGAGTTGATCCTGTCGGCGTTTGGGAAAGAGATTTTGTAAGCACGCTGTATGTATGAAAACCGAAACACCCACCCTTAAGACCGTACTCGAGACCTACACCAAAGAAGGCGAACTTTACGAACGCCTGGAAAACGGCAGGGTTCGCTGTTTTGCGTGTGGTCATCGATGCGTCATCTTCGAGGGGCTCGATGGCATTTGCCGCGTCCGCTTCAATCGCGGTGCGAAATTACTGGTGCCGCACGGGTACGTGGGTGCGCTTCAGCTTGATCCAGTGGAGAAAAAACCGTTCTTCCACGCCTTGCCCGGATCCCTGGCGATGAGCTTCGGCATGCTGGGCTGTGACTTCCATTGTGCGTATTGTCAGAATTGGGTGACTTCACAGGCTCTTCGTGATCCCGGCGCAATTGCCCCGCCGCATCAGCTCACGCCGCAGGAGTTTGTCGAGCTGTCGCTGGATCGCGGCGCGCGTATCGTCACTAGCACGTATAACGAACCACTGATCACCAGCGAATGGGCCGTGGAAATCTTCAAAATTGCGCGGTCTCGGGGCTTGAAGACATCGTACGTTTCCAATGGCAATGGCACACCGGAAGTTTTGGAATACATCAAACCGTGGGTTGATCTTTACAAGGTCGACTTGAAGAGTTTTCAGGACCGAAACTACCGCAAGCTCGGTGGCTTGCTGAACAATGTCCTCGATACGATTCAACGGCTCTATGCAATGGGATTCTGGCTGGAGATCGTGACTCTGGTGATTCCCGGATTCAACGACAGCGATGACGAACTGCGCGATATTGCCCGATTTCTAGCCAAAACCTCGACGGACATTCCCTGGCATATCACTGCATTTCACCAGGACTACCGAATGACGGATCCAGATAACACGCCCGCCGCGACCTTATTGCGAGCGGCGGAGATCGGAAAGTCTGAAGGTTTGAACTTTGTTTATGCCGGCAATCTGCCGAGCCGCGTCGGCAATTGGGAGAACACCTATTGCCCCGGTTGCGGCGAGTTGCTGATCGATCGTTCCGGCTACCGGATTCGCTCCATGCACATCAGGAACGGCACGTGTTGGAAGTGTTCGCGGCAAATTCCCGGAGTTTGGAATTAACCTGCACGACCTGGTTGCGAGTCGCCGGCAGATCGCCGGAATTGTCGATGACGAAGTCTGCGTATTTAATCTTCTCCTCCAGCGGCATCTGAGAACGGATACGTGCATCGATTTGTTCTTCAGACAATCCTGAACGCACACGCAAACGCTGCTTCTGAACTTCGGGCGTGCAGGTGACGACAATGACTTTGTCGTAGTGCTTATACGTCCCGACCTCGATCATCAACGCGGCATCGACAATGCTGATGCCGCCAGGGTCCTTCGTCTCCATCTCTTTCAGCCAATCCCGCTGATGTTGAATGACCGCCGGATGGACGAGCCCGTTCAGCCTGGCTCGAGCTTGCGAGTCGTTGAAAACGATTTCACCGAGAATCTTTCGATTGATGGCACCGTCCGGCCCGAGGATGTGTTCGCCGAAAGCTTCGACGACAGCCTTATAGACGGATTCGCCGGGTTGAAAGAGTCGATGAGTGACTTGGTCCGCGTCGATAAGGTGGCAGCCAAGCTCGACGAACATAAGGCCTACTGTGCTCTTACCTGTCCCAATGCCACCGGTGAGCCCGACGCGGAGCATTCAAAGAGCTCGCCGCATGCGTGCTGCTTTGAGCGTATTCTTCATGAGCATTGCGATAGTCATCGGGCCAACTCCGCCGGGAACCGGCGTCAGCATCGACGCAACTTCTTTGACGCCGCGCTCATCGACATCTCCAGCCCAGATGTAACCGCGTTTTTCGAAGTCTTTCAATCGCGCAGGGTCGTCACCGAACAAACGCTGAACCTCGGCACGGTCCGAAATCTTGTTCGTACCGACATCGATGACAACGGCGCCGGGCTTCACCCACTCACGGTTGACCATTGCCGTCCTGCCGATTGCGGCGACGATGATATCGGCCTGGCGAACGACCTCTCCAAGGTTCCGCGTTTTTGAATGGCAGATCGTTACAGTTGCGTTTGCGTGCATCAAGAGGAGGGCCTGAGGCTTGCCGACGTCATCGCTTCGCCCCAGCACTACGGCGTTGGCGCCTTCGATTTTCACATTGGACCGGCGAAGCAATTCCATGACACCCAAAGGGGTGCAGGCGACCAATGTTTCGTGTCCCAGAACAAGTGACCCGACATTCGAGGAATGAAAGCCATCCACGTCCTTTTTAGGATCGACGCCTTCCAGGATCGCATGTTTGCTGATGTGTTTCGGCAGCGGAAGCTGGACAAGAATCCCGTCGATGGAATCGTCGGCGTTCAGCTTCTGAACTTCAGACAGCAGTTCTTCCGTCGACACGGAACTCGGAATTGTCAATTTCCGGCTATAGATCCCCAGCTGCTCGCAGGTCTTGGCTTTCATGTTGACGTAGGTCGACGACGCCGCGTCGTCGCCTACAAGCGCAACCGCCAGGCCCGGCCGGATCCCACGTCCTTTCAGGCTTTCGACCTCGGCGGCAACCTCTTTTTTTATGTCTTCGGCTATCTTCGTTCCGTTAATGAATGTGGCTGTCATAATCTTTCTTGAAACGTGCTTTCATCATACACTGGCTTTCATGTATTTCGCCTCGACGCTCCTCTTCGTTCTCTACTCCACACTGTTTGAATCTTCCATCGATCGCGTCTTCGTAGCTGCTCAGGCGAAGGATTGGCCGGCTGCGGCTGCGGCCCTCGATCAAGCCTTCAACGAGGATGCTCAAACATTTGATGCCAACAACCTTCATTACTTGCGCGGTCGCGTCGCCGAAAATCAAAACGACTGGGTTCGAGCTCGAGAGGAGTTCAACAAAGTGGGCGAGGGAAATCCGTTACATTCCCTCGCGGTTTGGCACGCTCTGCGAAATTCCGGATCGCTTAAGGATGAACAAGCAATGGAACAGTTGCTGGGAATCCTTCCGCGAGATTTTCCGGCTGAACTGAAGATGCAGATTGCGCGCTCGGCCGTCGGCCCTTTGGCGACCAAAATCTATCAGGATGTCCCGACACGCGAAGGCCGGTTGGAGCTGGCGAAACTGCAAAATGACGCAACTGCGTTGAAGAATCTGATCCGTGAGACGAAAGATGACGACGCTGCACTGGAATCTGCCCGGCTGCTGGCGCCCGCTGCCACTGCGCTGCAGGATCAAATGGACGTCGCCCAGGTCTTCTTCAACCATCGCCAATTCGATCAAGCTCTGATGCTGTACCAAAAGGCCTCGGCGGATCCGTCTCATGCGGCTGACGCCAGATTTCAGATTGGCCGAATTCAGTTTCAGCTTCAGAACTATCCCGCAGCCATTGAAACCTATCGCGGAATCGTGAAAGATTTTGAAGGATCCGACTGGCAAAAGGATGCCGAATACCAGATCGCGCTTTGCTATTGGCGCTTGAACGATTACCGCGCGTCCGAACAGGCGTATTTGAATTACCTCCGCAAGTACGGGTCGGCGGGAATGGAGGAAGGGGCGACGCGGAATCTGGTGGACATCTATCGCGTACTTGGAGACAACCAGAAGGCGCTTCAAACCATTGACCGCGCCCTCATGAAGCGCTTATCCATTGCTACTCGACAGGTCCTGCTGTTCACCAAAGGCAAGATTCTGTACTCGCAAAAGCGATACACGGCCGCTCTCCTGTTATTCCGGCAGTTGAGTCAAACAAAGTTGCGCTCCGCGCCGGGAGCGGCGACACCGGAAGAAATCGAGTATCTGACCGCCTTGTGCCAGGCGAAATTGGGAAACAAAACCCGGGCCGAGGCAGTGTGGCAGAAACTCGCGCTAGACGAGTTCTCCTATTATGGACAGCGGGCTGCACAACAACTTGGATTGAAAGTGTCCGAGACCTCGACACAACGCTGTTCAGCTGGCCCGAGTGCAGGAACCAACGCTATCGAAGCCGAGCTCGCAGCCTTCAGGCACCCGCTTCGCACGGAAATGGATGCTTCGGCAGATATCGTTTCGGAACTGGCGTTTCTCCGCCTCTGGGACGAAGCCGCATTTTGGATCGAGCGCGCTCCAGGCCGCTTGCCTCCGCGAACCGCTGCGGAAATTACCTACCTCGGGGGACGATACAACCGGTCAATTTTTTATGCGAACCGGCTGCCGAGAAGCGAATCGACTTTAGCGTTGGTTTATCCTGCAGGTTATCGCGAAACGATTTGCGAAGCGGCCATGGCGCAAAATGTGGATCCTCTGTGGCTGCACGCGATAATCTGGCAGGAAAGTAGATACAACCCGAACGCAAAATCGGGAGCCGCTGCCCGCGGTTTGATGCAATTTATTCCCGAAACCGCGCGCAACATTGCGACATCGCTTGGCATGTCCGACCTGACAACCGATAAGCTGTACGATCCTGCAACCAGCATCCAATTAGGCGCCCGCTACTGGTCGACTCTTCTCGAGCAGCTAAAATCGCCGGAAATGGCATTAGCTGCATACAACGGCGGAATCGATAACGTTGAAAAATGGAAGAGCAAGTCTCCTGACCCCGAGTTATTTGTCGCAGATATCGGCTTTGTAGAAACAAAGAAATACGTCATGTCGGTATTTGCCGCGCGAGCCGCATACGGATCGCTAGCTAAGTAAGAGCCCCCGGCAACTCGATTGCATACCCACTAAATGGGGTCCGGATGCGGCAGTTGCGTACGCCTCTACAGCGGTACGGAAATGTCAAGTGGAAGAACCGACCGCGGCGGGAAAAAGGACGTTCTGGCTGGCTCGGCTGGACCAGGAAGTTATTCTGGTCGTGGTGGTTATGGGTCCTGGTCGCAATAGCGTTAAAAGGCGCCGATCATGGAAACGCCGCCGTCTCCTGCAGTGTGGTCGCCTTCGTCCTTTATCTGTTGAGCTCGCAGGAACACATCCCGCGTTACGGCCTGGATCCGAAGTTTGACCTGCAGTCCCACGAATTCCTCACCAGCGTCGTTGGAACCACGGGCGTTCCCTTTCTAAAGGACAACAAAATCACCATCCTGAACAATGGCGATCAGTTCTATCCCGCGATGCTGGAGGCAGTGGCCAACGCGACAAGTTCCATAACGATGGAAGCCTACATCTACTGGGCTGGCGGTATCGGGACTCGATTCGCCGAGGCGTTTGCTGAGCGTGCTCGCGACGGCGTGCGGGTGAAACTGCTTCTGGATGCAGTGGGCTCCTCTACCATCGGCAAGGATATCCTGAAGATCCTCAAGGACGGCGGTTGCGAACTGGACTGGTACAACCCCGTTCGCTTGCGCACCCTCGGCCGGTTCAACAACCGGACGCATCGTAAATCGCTCATCATCGACGGCAGAATTGCATTCACCGGAGGAGCCGGCATCGCCGATATGTGGACTGGAGACGCTCAGAATCCGGAACACTGGCACGACATTCAGATCCGAGTTGAAGGTCCCGGCGCGATAGGGCTCCAGACTGGCTTTGCTCAAAACTGGCTTGATACCAATGGCGAACTCGTCAGCGGATCAGAATTTTTTCCGCCGCCGGATAAAGCCGGAAGAATCGCAACACAAACGATCCTCAGCTCTCCGCAAGCCGGAGCGTCGTCTGTTCGCATCATGTATGACCTCTCTATCGTCGCGGCCCGAAAGAGCCTCTATATCGCCAATCCGTACTTCGTCCCCGACGAGTCTGCGATCGATATCCTGCTGGATGCCAAAGGCCGGGGCGTGGACGTAAAAGTCATGGTGGCAGGTATCTACAATGATATGCGGGTCAGCCGCTACAGCAGCATCCATCTCTACGGCAGACTGCTGGAGGCCGGAATCGAAATTTACGAATATGACCGTACCATGCTTCACCAGAAAACGATGGTGGTTGATGGAATCTGGTCGACGATCGGAACGACAAACTTCGACAACCGATCCTTTGCGCTGAATTCAGAGAGCAATATTTGCATTTACGACCGTGGGGTTGCCGAGCAACTGGAGCGAATCTTTGTCGACGATTTAAGACATTGTGTTCGAGTCGAACTCGAGGCTTGGCGTCACCGTGGAGTCAAAGCCCGCCTATTGGGACCCGTTTGCACGATCCTCAAAGATCAAATCTAAACTGCGCGTTTGCGATATATCGAATAACCGGCAGGCCGAAGCGATTCCAGAAGCAACTTTGAGATCTGATCAGCAGCATCGCTGGTAAGGCCGTCGAATTGAACGCCGACTCTAGGCCAAACCTGCCAGCGGACAATAACATCAACCTCGGCAGTATCGGTATCGGAGAAAATCAATGTAGCATCCGAGAGCCGTTCACCGGGATAAAGAGAGTCGCAGATGCCCGGAGCCATCAGCAACGCCCCACTCATGCTGAGATTTTCCACGAGCATTTCGGCTTCAACTTCATCGCGGGATATCCGAAAGTAAACGGCCGTTTCCGTTGATATAGGAACCCTTTCCGAAAATCGCCGATCCGAAGGCTCAGGTAGATACATAGTTTCCGTATCGGCGGTCGACGAAAAATCTTTACTTGTAATCCTTTCTTTGAAAATTACCGATAGGTCCTATTGGAGGGAGGGGCTATGAATGGCAACGCAATTCGGGAACTGACACTTAGCAGCTGGGCTGCAGACGTTTGGGAAAAACAACGCCGCCTCGGCGTTTCGCTGAAAATTGACGAAGCTGCTCTTGCCTACTGCATGCGGCAACATACGGAATGGTGGGAAACCTGGAATCGATTAGGCTCAATGGCCAAACAAGACACCCAGGCTCTGAACATTCTCGTCCACGTCTACAATGACGCATCCGTCAAACTGCAGTTGGATCGAAATGATCCTCCGGAAATCAACTCCTTGTATCAACTTTTGCGAAACCGCGGCATGGCCGAAATGGATGCTTTACACGCCATTGCCCCGGTGTTGCAGGAACGAACGCGAAACGCCAGAAATCGCGGGGAATCCTTTGATGTGAACAACTACATCGAACGGGCGAAATCGGTTGTCCAGATGTTGTTGGACAACCCGAAACCCTTCCGCAGCAGTACACTTCGCGCAATTTGAAGTAATTCGGTGCCAGACGCCTAAATACCCAATTAGCTAGGCTAATTGCGTATTTAGGCGTCTGGCACCGAATTACTATTCCGTTACCGGTTCCCACGGCGAGATAATACCTTCCAACAATACCGTTCATCCAGGAGATGCCGATGGAAGCCAAACGTGTGCTGCTTATCGGAATTGCCGTTCTCGCAGCGGTTTTCCTTCAAATTCCGCTCGCGCCGCTACATTCTGAAGTCGTGCCCCCGGCATTGACAGGCCAGGTGACCTCCATGGAAGAAGGTCCCATGGAAGGCGTGGTCGTGAGCGCAAAAAAGAACGGCTCCACCATCACGATCAGTGTTGTGACCGATGCGGATGGTCACTTTGTATTTCCTGCAACACGGCTCCAGCCCGGAAGCTATAGCCTGAAAGCACGCGCGGCCGGCTACGAGCTCGAAGGGCCGAGGAATACGGACGTGGTGTCCGGCCAGCAATCCAAGGTGGAAATCAAGCTCAAGAAAGTAAAGAACCTGTCGTCGCAGCTGACGAATGCGGAATGGCTGACAAGCATGCCCGGCACGGAACAGCAGAAGCAGTTTTTGCTCAACTGCACCGGCTGTCACACGCTCGAAAGAATTATGAAGTCGACGTACGACACAGACGGCTTTCTGGACGTGATCCAACGAATGAGTCTGTATTATCCCGGCAGCACTCCACTGAAACCGCAACGCCTGGCCGGCACTGCGATTCGAGATGTCGAACGCGGCGGTAATGGGAGGAAAACAGCGGAATGGCTGGCGAGCGTCAATCTGAGTCAGCAGGCGGCCTGGCCTTTCCCACTTAAAACGCAGCCGCGCCTAACAGGCAAATCGACGCGAGTCGTTATCACGGAATACGACCTGCCCAGCCCACTGATTCAACCGCACGACGTGGTGCTCGACCGCGAAGGAAACGTCTGGTATTCCGACTTCGGTCAGATGTTCCTCGGTAAGATGGATCCGAACAACGGCAAGGTCACTCAATATCCCATACCCGTCGTCAAACCAGGATGGCCTGAGGGAACTCTCGATCTTGAATTCGACAAAGACGACAATCCCTGGATCGGCGTCATGTATCAAAACGCGATCGCGAAGTTCGACAAGAAGACGGAAAAATTCCAGATATGGTCAACTCCGAAAGAATGGGATACGGATGGCGGTCAACTTGGCCATCTCGCACTCGACGGTACGACTGCCGACAACAAGGTCTGGATCAAGAATTCCGACGCCGGCAACATCTACCGGCTGGATCTGACGTCGAACAAGATGGAAAACCTCGGCAATTTCAAGGATCCCCGTACCGGGAAACGAATCGGCACCTACGGCATTCATTCAGATGCGCAGAACAACGCTTATCTGCTCGATTTTTCCGCCGGCAACATCGTGAAAATCGATGCGAAGACCAAAGCTCCGACGGTCTACCCGACTCCGACACCGGACTCGCGACCGCGGCGCGGGCGCGTGGACCCCGATGGCCGGCTGTGGTTTGGCGAATATCAGGGAAACGCGATAGGTATGTTCGATCCGAAAACGGAACGAATGACGGAGTGGAAGGTCCCAACCCCGTGGAGCGCACCATATGACGCCGTACTCGACCGCCATGGCGATGCATGGACCGGTTCCATGTTGACAGACCGTGTTGCGCGCCTCGACACCAGGACCGGACAGTACACGGAATACATGTTGCCGCGACCAACAAATATCCGCCGCGTGTATGTCGATGATTCGAAGAAGCCCGGTACGTTATGGATTGGCAGCAACCACGGCGCTTCTATCGTGAAAGTGGAACCGACAGAGTAAGGTGTGGTGTTCGGTTGTCAAATGTCAAATGGCTGTGGTGCGTTGTTACTTGTAGTTGGTTTATTGCCCATTAGCGAACTGATCAGATTACCACTGTGAAATTTTCGTGGGGATCGAACAATGAACCAGTGGGTCATTGGGTAATTTGGTCAATAAACCAGCTACAAGTAACAGCGCACAACAGGCCATTTGACATTTGACAAGTTCGGAGAGAAAGCAGCGCTATAAAAGCTCGTAGCCCGGCCCCCCACCACCCTCCGGGGTTACCCAGTTGATCACCTCATACGGATCCATGATGTCGCATGTCTTACAGTGAACGCAGTTTGAGAAGTTTATCTGGAGCCGCCGTCCGTTCCCGTTCTCTACCATTTCGTAAACTGCGGCCGGGCAAAAGAACTGGCAAGGATTGCCGTATTCGTTCGTGCATCGCGGATGACAAATGTCCGGCTGCAGGATATGCAGGTGGCATGGTTGATCTTCGTCATGCGCGGTACCGGAGTTATAGACATCCGTCAGTTTGTCGAACGTTAGCTTGCCGTCATAGTTTGGCGCGGAGGGAGGGGGAATATGGCCGTCGTAGTACTCCTTCAATTGTTTCATACGGGTGTGCCCCGGCCTGTTGCGGTAACGGTTGTGAAGCCCCCGCCCGCCTGTGACCATTTGTAATCCCGTATGGATCATTCCGGCGGCAAAACCATGCTCGAAAGCCTGATGGAAGTTGCGCACCTTCCAAAGCTCTTCTTTCACCCAGCTGGCTTCGACCAAATCCTGGAATCGCTTCAGCTTGCCGGCAGAGACGTCGTTCGCCGCCAGTGCTTCCGACGCAGCCTGTGCCGCGAGCATGCCCGTTTTGAATGCGAGGTGAATCCCCTTCAATCGCATGGCATTGAGAAAGCCCGCGGCGTCTCCAATGATCATTCCCCCATTGAAATAGTATTGCGGCAACGCCCAGTAGCCGCCCTCGGGTATGGTCTTGGCGCCGTAGGAATAGAGTGTCCCTCCTTCCAAAATCGTCCTTATATAGGGATGTGTCTTGAATTGTTGAAAGCGCTCGTGGGCATCGAGTCGAGGATCCAGGTAATCGAGTCCAATCACAAAACCGATGGAAACGCGGCCATCGGCCATGTTGTAGATGAAACCACCGCCGAATTCTTCATTGCGTAGCGGCCAGCCCATCGTATGAATAACCCGTCCGCCGGTCTTTGCCTCTTTCGGCACGTCCCACACTTCCTTGACGCCAACGGCAAAGACCTGCGGATTACGTTCTCGATCCAAATTGAACTTTCGGATGAGTTGTTTGGTGAGCGACCCGCGGGATCCCTCCGCGAGGATCGTAATCTTTGCGTGGATATCGATCCCGGGCTCGAAATTCCCTCGCGGTTTCCCGAATTTGTCGACGCCTTTGTCGCCGGTGCGTATGCCAATGAGCTTATCTGCTTCGATCAGCAGCTCCGCACCGGCAAAACCGGCAAAAATGTCGACACCACTTTGTTCGACCTGTTCGCCGAACCATCGGGTGAACTTATTTAAGGAGATGATGTAGTTGCCGTGGTTCTGGAGCGGGGCGGGAATGATCGGCAGCGCAAATTTTCTCTGTTTGGTAAGGAACAGCACATGGTCTTCCTCAACCGCGCTTTCGATGGGAGCGCCCTTCTCCTTCCACTCAGGCATGACTTCGTTGATGCCGCGGGGATCCATAACGGCGCCGGAGATGATGTGCGCGCCGATCTCTTTTCCCTTTTCGAGAACGGCGACGGAAAGGTCTTTATTCAGCTTTCGCAGATGATATGCGGCGGCAAGCCCTGCCGGCCCGCCGCCCACGATGAGCACATCGACTTCAAGAGACTCGTGTTCGGCCATGATTTAAGAATATCAAGAGAGCCGTATATTCACCCTCTCCCTCTGGGAGAGGGCGGCGACGTCAGCCGGCGGCTGACGCGCGGCTGAGGTCGCAAGATTCGCCCAAATCTTGAGACCCTCACCCGGCGCGCTAAGCGCGCCGACCTCCCAGAGGGAGAGGTAACCTAGCCTTCGTATTTTTTGAAAAGGAGGGCTGCGTTGGTTCCGCCGAAACCGAAGGAGTTCGACAGCGCATAACGGACGTCGAGTTTGCGGGCTTTGTTCGGCACGTAATCGAGATCGCAATCCGGATCCGGAACCTCGTAATTAATTGTGGGAGGCAGTGTACCGCGCTCAACGACGAGGGACGTGATTCCCGCTTCAACGGCGCCGGCAGCGCCGAGCAGGTGTCCGATCATGGATTTGGTTGAGCTGATCGCCAGCTTGTGTGCATGACTGCCAAAGAGCCGCTTGATTGCCAAGGTTTCGATGCGGTCGTTGGGAGGCGTGGAGGTGCCGTGAGCGTTGATGTAATCGACTTGATCGGGCCGAATTCCCGCGTCCATGATTGCGTTGAGCATGACGCGGTGGGCGCCGTTTCCATCATCGGGAGGCAAGGTGATGTGAAATGCGTCACCGCTCATGCCGTAACCGACGAGTTCGGCAATAACCTGAGCTCCCCGCTTTTTCGCCAGTTCCAATTCTTCCAGAACGAGAACGCCGGCCCCTTCGCCGACGACAAATCCATCCCGATCTTTATCGAACGGCCGCGAAGCGCGGTGGGGTTCATCGTTGCGGGTGGAGAGGGCGCGCATCGCGGCGAAACCGCCAACCCCCATCGGCGTTACAGCCGCTTCCGATCCACCGCAGATCATGACATCGGCATCACCGCGCGAAATCACTCGAAATGCGTCACCGACGGCGTGAGCGCCTGAAGAGCACGCGGTGCAAGGCGCCGAATTAGGCCCTCTTGCGCCAAACCGGATCGATACTTGTCCTGCGGCCAGATTGATGATGCTGGAGGGAATGAAAAACGGAGAGATCTTCCGGGGACCGCCTTCGAGAAACGCCTGATGCTCGCGCTCGATGATGGTGAAGCCGCCGATGCCTGAACCAATGAACACACCGGTGCGTTCAGCCAGCTCCGGTCCAATGGTCAAACCGGCCTTCTTCATCGCACCTTCCGCGGCGGCAACCGCGTAGTGGATGAATGAGTCCATCTTTTTGACGTCTTTTTTTTCAAACCAACGAAGTGGATCGAACTCCTTCACTTCACCGGCAATCTGCGTCGAAAAATGGGTGGTATCGAAGCGGGTGATTCTGGTTACACCGCTGCGTCCCTCGCAAAGCCCCTTCCAGGTTTCTTCAGTGCCCGTTCCCAGCGCGGTTACCAGACCGACGCCAGTGACCACAACTCTTCGTTTTTGCAAAATACAAACCTCGTTAAAGACTGCAGCGTCCTCGATTGAGGCTTCGCTCTATCGCCGTCACATTTTGCGCGAATGCATTCCGCATGCCGCGCTCTTTTCTAAGACTTGGGCATATGTGATTCGATGTAGTTGATAGCGTCCTTCACCGTGGTAATTTTCTCGGCGTCTTCATCAGGAATTTCCATTCCGAATCCTTCTTCCAACGCCATGACCAGTTCAACAGTGTCCAACGAGTCCGCTCCAAGATCGTCGATAAAAGAGGCTGTCGGTGTGACTTCGGATTCATCGACGCCCAATTGTTCAACGATGATTTGTTTCACCTTATCTTCAACTGAGGATGCCATTCTCAAACCCTCCTATGTTCTCTAGAGGCGGTGTAACCGCCCAGGCGCTCATCGAGCGCGACTGCGACGCACTCTGCACATAAAACAAACCCGCAATTATAGGAGCGCGCCCAAAACATTTTCCACCGATTTTTCGTCTTCGGCGTTCAGCATTGTAACTGACTTATCGATAGATCGAATCAAACCGAGCAACACCTTGCCCGGTCCTACCTCCACAAATGTTCGCACACCCTCGTCGAGCAATCGTTGAACACTCTCTTGCCAGCGAACGGGTCGCGAAACCTGGCGCTTCAGAGCGTCACGCGCCTCCACCGGCGTTCGAATGACCGAGGCGTCGACATTTGTAACGAGCGGACAACGAAGTTCGGCAAACGAACATTGATCGATGTCGCTCGACAAACGTTCTTCAGCAGGTTTCAACAAGCTGCAATGGAACGGGGCACTGACTTGCAGAAGAATCGCCCGCTTCGCTCCGGCTTCCTTTGCGAGGACGACCGCCCGTTCGACAGCCTCACGATTTCCCGCGATGACGATCTGTCCCGGCGAATTGAGATTCGCCGGCGAGAGAACTTGTCCTTCCGCGGCACGTGCACACACCGATTCCACCTCCTGAGGATTCAAGCCGAGTAGCGCCGCCATGGCGCCCACACCGACGGGAACGGCCTCCTGCATATAACGTCCCCTCCGCCGCACCAGCACTGCGGCATCGGATAAGCGTAGCGCGCCTGCAGCGACGAGCGCCGAGTACTCACCCAAGCTGTGTCCGGCAACGAAGTCCGGACGAATTCCTTTTTGTTCGAGGATGCGAAATACAGCAGTTGATGTTGTGAGTATGGCCGGCTGGGTATTTTCGGTGAGTTTCAGCTCCTCTTCGGGGCCGTCAAAGCAGAGCCGGGAAATCGGAACGCCCAAAGCAGCATCCGCTTCGTCAAACGCAGACTGCGCGATTGGAAATTTCGCGGAGATGTCACGACCCATTCCTGCATACTGCGAACCTTGTCCCGGGAATACGAAGGCAATTTTCATCGTTGTTCGGTATACCGCTTACGGCCGTCTCACTGCTGGCCGGTTCCCCACGCCTCTCCTACGTCACGCTTGCGGTTCTCGTAATTCCCAGTTTGGTGAATTCCGTTTCGATCGCGCGGTTTACGTTGTGCTTACAAAAGTCGTTTGCGACGCGAATCGCATTCTTGATGGCATTGGGATTGGAACGGCCGTGGCACACAATGGTTATTCCATTGATGCCCAGCAGCGGCGCTCCGCCATACTCCGAATAATCGAACCGTCGCCGGAAAGCGCGAAATGCTTTTTCCGAGAAGATATATCCAACTTTGGCAGCCAGAGTTTTCTCCAGTTCCTGCCGCAGCATGGCGCTGAACGTTTCGATGAGGCCTTCGCTTAATTTCAATGCGACATTCCCGGTGAATCCGTCACAAACGATCACATCAACGTCACCCTTAAAGATATCGCGCCCCTCGACGTTGCCGATGAAATTGATCGGGGCCCGTCTCAAAGATTTGAAAGCCTCTTTCGTGAGCTCGTTGCCTTTCGAGTCCTCTTCACCGATCGACAGCAGGCCAACACGAGGCCGGCGGATACCAAAGATCGCCCGCGAATAGATATCGCCCATGATCGCGAATTGCTCGAGGTGATGCGGCTTGCAGTCAACATTGGCACCGACATCCAACAGAATGGTTGGTTTACCTTTTTGCGTTGGCAGCACCGTCGAAAGGGCTGGACGGTCGACGACCGGTAAAGTGCCGAGAACCATCTTCACGGTGGCCATGACAGCGCCGGTATTTCCCGCGCTGACCACGCCCGAAATGCCCCCGTCGCGCATCAGTCGTGCTGCCACCCGAATAGAGGAATCTTTCTTTTTACGGGCAGCCGTCGCCGCCGATTCGTCCATCGTTATCGCTTCGCTGGCGTGGACAACTTCGATGGGCAAATTTGCGGTGTCATGGTTGCGAAGGTGGGCCTGGACGCGTTCATCCTGTCCGACAAGTACCACGGAAATACCGTACTCGGCTGCAGCCTGAACAGCACCTTCGACCTCGACCGTCGGCGCCTGGTCGCTACCCATCGCATCGACCGCGATTTTGATTTCGGGCATGAGGAAATTACTCCTCAGCAGTTTCGATGACTTCTCGTTCCTTGTAATAACCGCAGTGAGGACACGCACGATGCGGCATCCGCAGTTCGTGGCAATTCGGACATTCCGAAAAGGATCGTGCTGTCAAATGGTCATGCGCCCGGCGACGGTCGCGCCGCGCTTTTGAATGTCGTCGTTTTGGATTTGGCATAGTTTATGAGCTCCGCTCTTCCAATCGCCGCTTGATTTCGAGCAGCGTCTCCATATGAGGATTGAAATCTTCTTTCGGACAACTGCACTTGCCGGAATTCAGATTTGTCCCGCAATGGGGACATAGGCCTTTGCAGTCTACCGTGCAAAGCACCTTCATCGGAAGTGCCAAGAGAATTTGTTCACGCAATATGTCTGTAATCGCTAACTGTGTGCCGGTGAAAAACGCAGTTCGCATATCCGACTCACTTAATTCGACCTCTTCGTCTTCATCGAACATCTCTTCATCGCGCTGACGAAAAAAAAGATCGAAGGCTTTGCTTATCGGTATCTGCGCCGGCTCCAAGCACCTGGAACATGAAAGTTGAAGAGACGTGTTCAGTGAGCCTGCGATGCGAATTTCGTCGCCTGCGCGCTCCGCGGCGGCCGACCAGTTCAGCGGTCCAACCTGCTGAATATTGTCGCTTCCGAAATCAACAATGCCCGGCTCGAACGATGCTCCGAATGAGAGCTTTTCCTGAGCCAAATCCTTCAGATCAACAAAATACTTACTCATAACTTCGGGGTACACTTTGCCTGCTGTAGCGGCGGCCTATGACCGCCGACGATATCTAAATTCAAGATCGCCGGCGGTCATAGATCGCCGCTACAGCAAGAGGTTCCTACACAGTCTTACGAAGGCTTCTGGACTGAAGGAGGAGGCGTGGTTACCCCCAACCTTTTCAGGCCCTCATCGGCGTTTGGCCGAAAGGGAGAGTCAGGAAATTCGGAAACGACCTTCTGGTAGTAATCCTTCGCCTGATCAGGCTGCTTGTTGGCCTCATAGACAGAGCCGAGTTCATATGCAACAGCGGCTTTCGAATATCCTCCGCTGTCGTAAAGCCGCTTGTAAACGTCGATGGCTTTCTGATTGTCGCCGTGCTTCTTGTAAATGGAACCCAACGCGAACTCGGCGACGGCTTTTACGCTTGCATCACCGCGCTGCGTCACTTCCTGAAGGGTTTGAACCGATTTCGCTGTATCGCCGAGACCCTCCTGGCTCAGCCCAACATAATAAAGAGCGATATTACCGACCGGCAGCGAACGGTATTGATCGTACGTCTTCTGCGCCTCAACTAAAGCTTTCCCGTACCGCTCTTTTTCCGATTTGATGTTCGCGGTGTCATTAAAGATGCTGATCGCCTGGGACAACTCTGCCTCTGCCCTGGCGTTCCGGCTCGATCTGTAGTAACTCCAGCCGAAAATGACGAGAGCCAGCACGGCTGCAATAGTCAGGCCCGTGGTGACTTCCTTTTTGTAGCGAACGATGACGTCGGTAGTCTTCTGCAAATACGTTGTGATCTCGTCCTGCTCCTTAAGCTCATGACGAGTCATTTTGGTGCGGGGCACTGGGAACCTCCCGATACAGTTTAGAAACTCCCAAGTTTAACACAGTGCAGGGCCAGGGGACACGAGCACCATGCGGCGCCTCGCCGCGGCAAGTGGTCGTCGGGAAAGCTCCTACAGTCGGCGAGGGCATTTTTCCCCGATCCTTCAGAACCGCATAGTGCCAACGCGTTGAAATGAAAGGATCGAAGAACGGGCATACGTTTGCTAATCCACCACGATCCTGACTCGACCGCGAAGGAGAACTGGCGAAAGTACATGGAAACAAATAAATGGCATGCTCTGCATGTCAGGCCACGCTTTGAGCGTCTGGTTGCCTTTCATCTCGAATTGCAAAATCTGGAATACTACCTTCCCTTGCAGCAGATCACTCGACAATCAAGGGACCTTGTCCGTTCCATTGAATTGCCCTTATTACCCGGTTATCTGTTCTGCAGTGCCCAGGCGGGCAAGATTCACTCGCTGCGCCGGATTCCAGGTGTCATGGACGTGGTCGCGGAAGGGATTACGGATCAAATAATCAACAAGTTGAAGCGTATTGTCGAGACGGGATTAACCGCCAGCCCATCGGGAGTTCCACCGTTGGGCCGAACAGTCACAATACAAGCCGGCCCGCTCAAGGGTATCACGGGGATCTTGCAAAACATCCGCGACGGTGCGCCGAAATTTATCGTCCCGGTGGACGTCATCGCCCGATCCATTCATGTCGCAATCGACGAGCAGGACGCAATTTCGGGCAAGGCGGAGACGGCAGCCTAACGTGCTTTAATCTTGAGCAGGTATTTCTTGTCCGCGCCATATGGGAATTTCTCCTACAATGGCACTACCGTTCTACTTACAACCCATTGATAATGTTTGTCACGGATAGTTGGCAATTTGTTTGCTACGTACGCAGCACCAATATGGCAGACAGCGACGAACACATCAAACCGCGGCGGCTTTTCGAAATTGCGGACAACGACAGCTTCAAACTTACCGCGGAAGAAAAGAACCATTTCCGCAACTGCGAAGAGTGTCAATACGTTGTCGCAGTATTTGCCCGCCAGTTCTGCAGGCAGGTACTGCACGACCACGGCAACGCAGCCTAGCGAATACGCCTACCCCGAAGATGGACGGTCAGGCTGAGGGAAGGGTGTGTCATCTTCGAATCGGCACCCATCCCTGAGTGGCAATACCTTTACACCAAAAAGCTATTGTAAATGCGTTCTTGTACTGATTTCTGCGTATGCTACCGTACATAAGTATTCCGCATTGGGGATCTCAAAACAGTGCCGCAAAACGGGGAAAAAAATAAAGCATTTGGCGTTTATCGAAGCCTCTGCTGCGGGTCTGAGATTGTCCTTCCGACCGGCGTAGATTTTCCAGATTGTCCCAATCATCCGAGACTGACCACGACATGGAAGCCGATTTCAGATGAACCTATCCCGCGTGCTGGTGATCTGCCTGAGTCCAGAAAGAAGAACGATCGCTCCGCCGCATAACAGTGCCGGCGCTGGAGGCGCCGTGGTGCCCTGCTGAGACTGGCTCGGTGAGCAGTGTCCGGGGAGGTCAAATCAGGTGAGTGTGCTTTTCTGCAAATCGTTGACAGCCGCAACCGTTAAATGATCCCGTGAGCGATCCCACGCACACCGCAAGCGATCCCGACAGCGATCTAAAGCACACCCCAAGTAATCCCGACAGCGATCTAAAGCACACCTTCGATCAGATCTGGAGCAAAATTCGCGGCGCGCGGCTGAGCGCAGGACAGGCACGTAGTGAAACCTCGATTCAGAGCGTGATACTGGCTCAACAGGCGCTTAAGCTGGCGACCGAGTCCGGCCGCGATCCGTTTTTAGTGGAAGCGTGGCGAATGCTCGCGCTCACATTGAACGCAAATGAGCAGTTCCAGGAATCGGCCACCTATTACAAAAAAGCAATCGAAAAACTAGAGCAACTGGGCGACCTTGCGATTGCGGCGAGGATGCGAATCGGATATGTCACGGTTTTAGCGAATACCGCTCAGTATCGTGAAGCCATCGAAGCCGCGCGCCCCGCAGAGAGGTGGTTTGAGAAGGAAAAGGATGACCATGCCCGAGCGCGGTTATCCATCAACCTGGGAATCGTATACGCACGTCTCAACGATCACACCAAGGCGGCTGAGTCCTATGCCAAGGCTCGAGGGATCTTCCAGGCGTTGGGGGACAAGGAAGGCATCGCCAAAACCTCGCTGAATTTGGCGAACATTCTCAGCAACGTCGATGAATTCGACGCAGCGGACGTCTTATACGAACAATGCCGCAACCTGAGTGATGAACTTCAGCTCCACGAGCTTTCGGTCCAGGCAGGATACAATCGCGCATACCTTCAATATTTGCGTGGTCGATATAGCGATGCTCTGAACTCTTTCGGACGCCTGCGGCAGCGATTCCAGGTTACGGGAAGCCGCCGTCACAGTGCTCTTTGCGACCTTGACGAAGCACAGATATACGTGGATCTCGGCCTGTCCAAGGACGCAGCAACCCTGGCAAAGCGCGCAATTCAGGAATTCGAAACCTTGGGGATGCCGCTGGAGCAGGCCAAGGTAACCGCGGTTTACGGTGTGGCTCTCATGCAAATGGGCTGCTTCGCCGAAGCCTTACAAACTTTTAGCGATTCCTCGGAGATTTTCGAACAATCCAGCAATTCCTATTGGGCAGGTCTCCTCAATCTCTACCGTGCCGAAGTGCATATTTCTCTGCGGCACCTTACGGAAGCACAAGCGCTAGCAAAAGAGGCAAAAGCGATTTTTGAGCGCATGCAAATTCCTTCAAAAAGGATTTTCAGCCTCGTCCTCCTGGGCCGCGTCGGGCTCGAGTTGGATGACGTCGCAGCAGCGCAAGCTGCTACCACAGAGATATCGCGTCTGATCGCTGCCACAAAAACGCCTCTAGTACTTTTCCCTTATCACGTGCTATGTGCCGAAATCGCTGAAGGGCAGCACAAGTGGGACGAAGCACAACACTATTATGAAAGGGCAGTGCAGGAACTCGAACAGCATCAAACGCGCCTCCATCATGATGACCTTCGCGTAACGTTTTTGAAAGGCAGACACAAGGCATACGATGGGCTTGTGCGCCTGTCGCTCGACAGGATGGATTCGGGTGAAGACGTCGCCGCCGCTTATGGCTGGTGTGAACGGGCACGTTCGCGCGGCTTAGTCGAACTATTGTCCCACTACTCGCCGGCGCTACATAGTGAGGCGGAGAAATCGCTGGTGGCCAAAGCCAATCAACTGCGCGAAGAGTTAAATGCGGAATACGCGCGGTCACAACCAGAATTCAGACCTTTGGCTGCACAGGCGGATTACGAAACGATTGCATTTAAAGAGCAGGAACTTGCACGGACACTTCGCGAGATTTCAACGGTCGACCCGGAGTACGCATCACTGCAACAAGTCTCGATTGCGACTCTCGAGTCGCTTCGCGATGCTCTCCTGGATAAAACGACTGTTGTGGAGTACTTCACCGCGGGCGATGAGATTCTTGCCTTTATCGTCAATCGAACGGGTGCCCGGGTGGTTCGGCGCTTGTGTTCGTCAGAGCGCATATTGAATGCGCAAGAGCGGCTCGGTTTTCAGATAGAAAAGTTCCAGCTCGGACCCGATTACATTGCGACCCACGCCGAACAGATACTCGAATCGACAAAGCGTCACCTCCAGGCGCTTTATGGATATCTTGTGGCTCCGTTTATAGATGAGATCAAAACACCGCATATTACCGTTGTGCCCCACGGCGGGTTGCATTTCCTTCCCTTCCACGCGTTCTTCGATGGTCAGCAATACTTAATCGACAGATTCGAAGTATCGTATGCGCCGAGCGCGTCCATTCTGAAATATTGTTTGGAAAAACAGGAAGCGCCCGGCGCCAATCCGCTCCTGGTTGCCGTGCCGGACGACAAGGCACCACTGGTCGATGACGAAGTCCGAACGATCGCTACACTGTTCCCCAACGCGCGTACTCTTCACGCTGAAGCGGCAACACGTGCCGCTTTCGTTGAAGCCAGCGCGTCGTCTTCATTTATTCACATCGCTACGCACGCCTTCTTCCGCCACGACAACCCGATGTTTTCCAGTTTTAAGCTTGCGGATGGCTATTTCACCGCATTCGACCTGTTTTCTCTCGCCTGTCCGACGAACCTGGTGACGTTAAGCGGTTGCCAGTCGGGCATGAGCGAGGTGAGCGGTAGTGACGACCTGCTGGGGTTGATGCGGGGATTTTTGTACGCCGGAGCCAGGTCGCTGCTCGTGAGTTTGTGGAACGTGGATGACGAATCGACTACCGCGCTGATGGTCGACTTCTATCGGGAATGGCAAAAGGGGGCTGCTAAATCAACGGCTTTGCGCTCAGCGATGCTCGCCGTGCGAAGAAGCCAACCTAACCCGTTCTATTGGGCACCTTTCTTGCTAGTGGGACACCCATGATACTGGCGCCATCTTTTTTCACGACGGGTGTCTCTGACTGTAGCGACGGTCAATGAAAGTATGCTGACTGTAGCGACGGTCGATTAAAGTGCGCTGCGCATTGCAATTCATGCGCTCTTTTCCTAGACTGCCGCTACTATTGTCGAAGGGATAATTGCCGATGATTCATCCACTCACATCTAACGAACCGGCATCACAGAACCGCTGTGTTGAGGCCATCGTGATTTTCGACAGTCATTTGGAACCTGGGTTGACAGCGAATCGAGGGTCCTACACACGAGCGCGACAGCTCGTAATGCGGACGGAAGAGTTCGATATCCATATCAAGATTTCGGACGGACGTGATCATCGGCAGATGCTGGGTCAAATCCTGCCGCGTTCCAGCACGAAATTCGGCGAATTGGCCAAACTTCACCTGCTGAAAGACGGCGAACGGGTCGAAACTGCAACAGCGGATGAAATGGGTGAATTTTGCTTCTTTCATTTGCCCGAAGGCGAACTCAGTATTCAGATCGATTTACCAAATTTGACGATCGTCGGAGCACTAAACTTTAGAGAAATGCGATAACACTTTAGGCGAGGCCGCTATGACCGCTGCGACAGCACGTCGGTTGTTTGTAACCATCTGTGTGATCCTGGCGCTGAGTGTGCCAGGCCGTGCGCAACTCCTTACTCCCCCGTTACCTCTGATCGTTCAGATTTCCCCCACCGCAAATATCAATCTTATCGCGATGGCTCTGAACGCCACCGTCGTGGACAGGATTCCCGGTGCAAGTACTTACCTTCTGAATGTACCGCCGAACGCGCTTCTCACCGCAACGGCCGGATTCCTTGGGATCCAGTGGGCGGAATTGAACACCAGTGTTTCCTTGCCTCCATATGCCGTCCTCGGCGTCGTATCCATTCCAGGCACAACGGTCTCGAATTGGTATCAATACCAACCTGCCTGGCAATTGATCGAAGCGCAGGGTGCCCTGGCCTACTCCAACGGCAGCGGTATTGTGGTGGCAGACATCAACTCCCAGGTGGACCACGGCCACCCGGCTCTGTGGGGTCATTTGACGAGCGGATATGATTTCGTCGCCACCAGGCCAACCGGTGCTACCGCTCTGAATCAGTCCGAAGCCGGATATCTTGATCAATCGGAGGCGGGTTATCTAGATCAATCCGAAGCCGGATATCTCGACCAGTTCGGAGCGATCTTATCGACCGGCCTTCCTGCGAACGGAAACCAGATCTTGAACCCAGCGTATAGCCACGGCACGCTGTGCGCAGGCATTATTGCCGCGATCGCGCCCGGCAGTATGATCATGCCGTTGCGCACGTTCGATGACAATGGCCAGTCGGACCTGTTTTCCATTGCGAAGGCCATTCGCTATGCCGTGACGAATGGCGCCCAGGTAATCAACATGAGTTTCGGCACGTTGAGTCCGTCGAAATCTCTCCAGGCGGCAATCGCGTACGCTCAGCAAAACAACGTTTTGCTTGTAGCCTCGGCAGGCAACGACAATACGTCGGCTCCGCAATATCCGGCCGGCTACACGGGCGTCATGACAGCTGCCGCAACCGATAATTTGGACAACAAAGCCAATTTCTCAAATTACGGAAGTTACATTTTCGCGGATGCACCGGGCGTAAACATCATTTCGACGTATCCTGGCGGTTTTTACAGCATTGTTTCCGGGACTTCTTTCAGTGCTCCGGCTGTCGCGGGAACCGCGGCGCTGGTTCGTGCCTTGGGCTGGACCGGAGTTCCCGATGCGATAGCTCGTGGTGCCGTCAATATTGACGCTCGAAATCCCAATTACACAAACCAATTGGGGCACGGTCGCATCGACGTACTGCATGCGGTCACCGCAGTCGGACAACAGTGAGATAGTTCTGTAGGCGCGGTCTACCGGCCGCGCCTACCGTTACTTCGAAGCCAGCTTCTCCGCCAGCTCGTGAAACTCCCGGACTTGTGATTGAAATTCGTCGCCGGTTCCTGGCCCCTTGAATCCGGTGTGGATGGCTTGCACCTTTCCGCTGCGGTCGATAAATAGGGCCGTGGGATAGGCAAAAAAATTGTTCAGTTGAGTGCGCAGCCGCCGCGTCACATTTGCTTCGTCGATCGATCCGCAGAAGAGCAATGTGTACGAGAGGTCGAGGCGGTCTTTGTAAAGCTTCAAATTTTTCTTTGCCGCTTCAGTGTCGTCGCCGATCTCGAAGGAAATCCCGACGACTTGTAAGCCGGCTTGCGCATATCGCCTTTGCAGTTCCTCGAGCAGCGGTGCTTCGTCGAGACAGTTGTGGCACCACGTCCCCATGATGTCGACGATTAAAGGCATTCCTTTGAAGCGTTCATCCGAGCTGCGCACGGTTTCGCCGGATAACGATATTCCTTCAAATTGAAAACCGGTTTGAGAATCTTTCATCGCGGTTTGCAGGTCAGCGGGCGTCTCGACTTGCAACTGTGTCGCAGGCTCTAACTTGAAGGGCCGAGGCTTATCGTTCAGGAAATAGAAATTCCCGGACCAGACGCCGCCACTTGACTCCAAAGTGATGGCCATCGCTTGCCATCCGGTAAAGCGATTCAGTTGCAATGTGGCCGCGGCCCTGTCTCCGGTAAGCAGGCCATAATCGCCATCGGGCGCGATGAACGTCCCGTACACGAACTTTCCGTTTGTGGAAATCGTCGCGACCGTAGCACTCTCCCGGCTATCGGGGCCATCGAAACGAACCCGGTATTTACCCGCCGGTGACGGAGTCTTTACAGCTTCAACCTGGCTCGAAGCGGCCGGCGAAGCTTCGGGGACAGCTGAGAAATTTAACGAAGTAATGCCTTCCAACCGGTGTCGCAGGTAGGTTCCGTTCAACTCGCGGCCGTTCCACGTACCGCGCATTTCCGCGCCATATTCCGAAAAGGTAAAGGTTATGGAATTACCCTGGCGTGAGAGTTCGGGAATAATGGTTTTTTCATCCCCGACCAGAAAGTAGCCTTTCTCATTTTTGGAATGCAGATCCAGAAACATCCGGAACGGCAGATGGATCTTGCCGTCCGCCAGTTGGACGAATCCGCTCCACGCCGCTTGTTCCGGAATTGCTCGCCGGCAACCAGAGGAGAGTAGAAGGAGCAAAAAGAATATGCGCCCGGGATTCACGGACCGATGTTAGCAATTAGAACGGAGATTGGCCATTCGCATCTCGAGGGGCAAGCAGGAACACGCCGCCCGGCGAAATCGTATATAGAAATGTGCTTTGAGTAACACCATTTAAATTAATGGGCATGGGTGCGCCGGTGGGATCGAAAATATCGATACGTCCTTGAGCAGCGCTATTGCCGTTATTAACCAGCGCGATTTGAGTTGCCCAGCCACCCGACATGACAAACTGCGGGAGAACAGTTGCCGTACTTCCGCCGACTGTGTCATTCGTAAGGGTAATCACCGGGACGCCTGGGGCCGCAGCAATTCCGGTGACGGGCAATGTACTGAATTCGCTTCCGGAGAACCGTAATCCCAGTACGGCAAATGGCGTTGTACTCTGGAGTTCAATACTTCCTCGAAAAGCGGAACCCACGATCGCCGGCGGTAAAAGCTCGGTTACAAACTTTGCCACCTGTTGCTGCGGCTGAAGAACGATCGTCGCCGCCTGTCCGGCCACCGTGCCGGTCTGGTCTCGAAGTGTCACAGTGACGGCGTTCGCTGTTGAGGATGGATTGACGATCGCGACGCCGAGGTCTCGGCCAATTCCTGGAACTACATCGACGAACAACGAAGCGTCAGTCATCATTGGCGTCGGAAGGATTCCTGCCTGGGACTGGACGAAACCACTTTTGACGATCCCGAATGTCACAGTCGCCGCAGGTGCGGCCGAGCTTGAGGCGGGCGTAATGACCGCATAGCCCGATCGCGCGGTTCCGTCTTCTACGGCTGAAATCGGCTCCGGCGCCGTCGGTGTGGGCATCAACGTTGAAATCGGCTGAAGCACGCCTGCGGCGGGTTGGGATATCGGTGTTGGAGTCGCTGTTGGATCGGGCGTCGATGTAGAGGGCAATGTAGCCGAGATCGGAACCCATTCCGCGAGAAGGTTTGCAACATCGAGTGACCCCAAACCGGTGGCCTGATCGTACCCCTCGCCGGCCGCATAACCCATCGAACCGGAAGGACAGTTCAGCGTCCCGATCTGGCAAGGCACTTGATTCCCGCCGGAGGTGATGTCGTGAAACGCCGAAGGCGCGCTCGCCGCAAATGCATACAGCTTTGGGTTCACGTTGCCCTGGGCGGAATTGGAAAGCTGGTTCAGAATCGCAACCACTCCTGCAAAGGCAGGTGCACCCGCCGAAGTGCCTCCGACAACAGTCAGGCCGCCGTTGCTGGAACGGAATCCATTGACGCAGTTACCGCCGGAACAGATGAGGTAGCCATCATGGCTACCGGATGCATTCAGCGAAATATCCGGCACGTCGCGAGCCTTGTCGTCGGGTACGCCGACACCCGTCTGCCAGACTGGTTTGGAAAAATAGATACTGCGGCCGCCACCACTGGCGGTCAAACGACCGGCAATGGCGGTGTCGTTCCAGACGATTTCTGGAATATAAGAAACAGCGGAACCGTTGCTGGCGCCGATGGTGCTGCTCCACGATGCCGCGGACGTTTCCTGAAATGCAGTGCCGCCAACCGCTGTCACAAAAGGAATACTGGCGGGGATGTCCACGGCCAATCCCCGCGATGCGATTTTCGCCGAAGTCGATTCACAATCGGCAGCTCCCGAGTCGCCGCTCGCAGCAACGATCGTCATTCCCTGCGCGTTCGCTTGCTGCGCGAGGGCTGCTACGGCGGAAGCTTCCTGGGAGGTAAAGTTTCGCTCGCATGAACCATAGCTCATGCTGATAACCGGAGCTAGATTCTGGTTGATCGCATACTGCAGCGCATCGAAAACGCCGTTGTTCGAAGTAACGAAGATGATCTGCGCGTTGCGCGCCACGGCGCCAGACCATTCGATATCGAGTGACGCCTCTTCGAGGTCGCCGCTGATAATGCCCGGATCACTTGATCCGGGGACAAGGACAACCTGCGGATCATTCGGCGGCAATCCGGCGGCAACGCGAAATGCCTGTATGTCGCTCAATTGGATGTCTGTCTGCCCGACGATTGCGATCCTTTGCCCAGTTCCATCCAATCCGGCGGCGTACAGATGGTTAAGGTTATAAATGGTTGCAAAGTCCGCTGGAGCCAGAAAATGGTTGCCTGTGACACTCGATGTGAACTGCGGAAATACGGTTTTATCAACGCGTCTCAGATGCGGGCGAGGAGTCATCCGGAAGTTATTGAACGAACGAAAACCCAACACGACATCTGCGAATGCCGCCGGAATCACAGGATCTGTCGCATTGGCGTAGAACGTCTGCCCGTCGACATCATATTGGTGGATCGTGGTCTGGAATGCCGATTCCACTTGCCACACTTTTCCCGTAAACACCACCCAACGCCGGGTTGCCGCTACTTCGTTCACTGTGAAACCTTGGGAGCGAAGCCACGACAGAATTTCACTCACGTCGTGAGGGCTTAATCCAAAGCGGTCGGCGAATTCTTCGGGGGTCAACCACTTGTGGTAATTCGGAGAGGCGGGATTTTGCTGATCCCCGACGAGGCGGTCGAGCTCGGATTGTTGCTCGTCCGTCGGTTTGAAGAGCATGGTCATGCGTTCCATTCGGAACGACGCATCGATCTTTCCATGATCGTATTTCGCCCTGGCTAACGGATGGACGGTTCCTCTGACAGTAAGGACTGAGCCCTCCTGTGGTCTGTGCAGAATGCGGTCATGAGAATGGTTTTGAGCTACTGAGAACGTAGGCATCGCCAACACGAGGCCCGTTAAAGCAACGATGGAAGCAAATGACAACTTCAAGGAATGAATAACTCCAGCAACAGGCAGCGGGAAATACTCAGCGGATTCCGGCGCTTACTGAAAAATCGTGCTCCACGAGAAAATCACACGCGCCGGTAAGCTGTCAATCCCCCGGGTGGGTGGTGCGGTCTATGACCGCCGACGATCTCGACTCTTGGACATCGCCGGCGGTCATAGACCGCGCCGCTACAGCCCTAGTGCACGGTTTCCCTTACCACTTCCTCAATCGTCGTTATTTCGTCGCGGACTTTTTGTATTCCGCTGCGCCTTAGGGTAATCATTCCATTGGCCACAGCGAGCTTCTTCAATTCGGCTGAAGTTGCGTTCATGATGATCGCGTCTTTTATTTCAGGCGTGACCTCCATCACTTCATATAGCCCTACCCGGCCTTTGTATCCTGAACCGCTGCAAGCTTTACATCCCGCTCCTCTGAAGATTCGAAGGGAGTCGATTTCCTCGTCCAAAAAACCAAGCTCGAGTAAGGCAGCGTTGGAAGGCCGTTCGATTTCCTGTTTACAGTTCTTGCAAATACGCCGGACAAGCCGTTGCGCGCAGATCAGTTGTACCGAGGTCGCAACCAGAAATGGCTCAATTCCCATATTCAACAAACGCGATATTGTGGTCGGCGCGTCGTTGGTATGCAGGGTACTTAGAACCATGTGGCCGGTCAAAGATGCTTTAATTGCGATCTCCGCCGTCTCCACATCGCGAACTTCGCCCACAAGGATGATATTCGGATCCTGTCGCAGAAAGGATCTCAGCGCTGCGGCAAAGCTCAGACCGACCTGTTCAAAGATTTGAACCTGATTGATTCCAAGAAGGTTGAACTCGACAGGATCCTCAGCGGTCATGATGTTAGTCTCGGGTTTATTCAGCTGAGAAATCGCGGAATACAAGGTGTTGGTCTTACCGCTGCCGGTCGGGCCGGTCACAAGCACCATTCCGAACGGCTTGTGTATGGCGCGCTCGAATTTCTTCATGGACTCGGCCTCGAAGCCCAGCTTCATCAAGTCGAACATCAAATTTTGCTTGTCTAGCACGCGAAGCACGACTTTTTCGCCAAACAGAGTCGGCAAAACAGAAACCCGGAAGTCGATCTCCCGTGCCTTGCCGTCAAGTTGTGTCCGAATCCGGATACGCCCGTCCTGCGGAACACGCTTTTCGGAGATGTTCAGCTTGGCCATGATTTTAATTCGCGAGGTCATGGCGTCCTTCAATTTGATCGGTGCGTTCATCACCGTCTTCAACACGCCGTCAACGCGGAAACGGACCCGAAGTTCACGTTCAAATGGCTCGATGTGCACGTCACTGGCGCTGCTGCGTAATGAATCTACGAGAATGTAGTTGACGAGGCGGATGATCGGAGCTTCCTCGGAACTCTGTTTAAGAGCCTCCGCGTCGAGGGACACGTCTTCTTCCGCCAACAACTGGATGTCTTCGGCATCGTCCGTGGATACAGGCAGATCATCGAAAACCTTTTGCAGTTCTAGCTCTTTACTGCTGCCGTAGTATCTGTCGATCGCTTCACGAATATGGGACTCACGGGCGAGCAAAGGCTCGATTCGGCAGCCCGTCCGGAACCGCAAATCGTCCATGACGAAAACATCGTTCGGATCTCCCATGGCCACTGAAAGAACGCTGGCCCTTCCGCTGGACGGGTATCACCTGATAGCGCACGACACAGTCTCGGGGCAGCAGCTTAAGTACTTGTGGCTCAATCTCAGACGTACCCAAATCTACGGTAGAAACACCGAATTCGGCGGTCAGGACGGAATGAAGGACCTCCTCGGTGAGGTAACCGAGCTTTATCAGGCAGCTGCCGAGGCGGCCACCTTTAGATCGTTGATACCTCAAGGCTTCTGCCAATTGCGAAGGCTTAACCGTTCCGCCGGCCACGAGCACGTCGCCCAAGCGGGAAAACCTTGAGAGCGTTGGAGTTGGCGTCGAAGATAGGTCGATGACTCGCATACAACTCCACCAGTATCGGCGGATATGCGAGCAAACATTAGAGGGTAATTCGGTGCCAGGACGCCTAAAGACCCAATTAGCTCCGCTAATTGGGTCTTTAGGCGTCTGGCACCGAATTACCCTCTAAGGAAGTAGCGCGGTTATATTTCGCTTCGGAACCTGTCCGACCGGGATGCGAGTGACTTCCTTTAATGCCTTCAGATCAACAACGGAAACCGAATTGGACTGCGCATTGGCCACGTACGCCATCTTACTGTCCGGTGTAAGCGTCACCCAGTCCGGAGCCTTGCCGACGTCGACAGAACCTATCAATTTCAGATCTGGGAGTGAATACATGTAAACGGCGCTGTTGAGCCTGCTGTTCACCACGAGCATTTTGCCGTCAGCGGTTACGGCGAGACCATGCGACGTGTTGCCGCCGCCCAGAAAAGGAGTCTTACCGGCAGCCAGCTTAGGCAATTCGATCCGCGAAACTTCCTTGTGGGTTGCGAAATCAATGACCGCAAAACCGTTGAAATCTGAAAGCTGGACAAAGATTCGCTTTGTGGTGCCATCGGAATTCTTCTCAAAAGTCATGGGGCGGATACCTAGGTCGAAACCTAACACCCACGCAATATCTTCCGTTTGAGCATCGATGACCGTGATGTTCTTTCCGACGATGGATCCCGCCACGACGAACTTACCATCCGGTGTCACGTACGTGTTGTGGACCGGCCCTTTCAGATTGATCGTCTTGACTTTTTGCAGCGAAGCGGTATCGATGACATCGACCGCGCCCGGTTCTGAGACAATCGCCACATACACCCGGCGGCCATCCCGGCCTATGGAGATATTGTTCGGGTGTCCGCTGAGTTTGACCTGATTCGTCACGCGAAGCGTTTTTCCGTCGACGACATCCAGCGTACTTTCGGCTTCATTACTTATATAGATGTGGCTTCCATCGGGAGCGACTGCCGCGCCATGGTTGACTTCAATGCCCGTGATCTCGCCAACGACTTTGTTGGTTGCAGGATCGATGATGCTGACCATATCTCCCGCGCTGTTCGTTTGGATAATTCGGACCTTAGCGGCGTTCGGATTTGTTTTGTGGGTGTCGCCCCGCACCCAGGCCGCAAGGGTTTGCCATTCCGGATCGTCCTGCGATAACCAATGTTTGCCTCCATCATGACTGGAGTCTCCGCCGGCCTGTTCTACAAGAGGATGCGTGAGAAGTTTGCTCTTCAGCGGATTACCGGAAACGACTCTTGCTCGAATAACATCGAAGTTCTTGCGCGACTCTTCCTCGTTCCAAGTTGAGGCGCCGGGCGACAAAGGTTGAAGCCGCATCGGCGTGCCGGATGAATGACAGGAGACACATCGAGCATGTCCCTCGCGCTTTGCCAAAAGAATGGGCTGCACTTTTGCTTTGAAATATTCAAAGTCCAGCGACGGTGAAGCCGGCGCTTGCGCCAGCATGACGATGATCGGAAGTACGGCACCTATCATAGAGGCGATCCTCCTCGTTCAATACTACGTTTTGACTGCGTAATTTATCACGACTGAATGTGAATGTGGCATGATCGTTTACGGTGCGAAGATATGCCATATTCGTTGGATTGATCCTCTTAACCGCAGGGTGCTCCTCACAACAAGTCGATCCAAAAACGATTCAAAATCCTGTGCCGGCTAGTGCGGAATCTTTAGCGAACGGCAAAAGGTTGTACGACCGTCTGTGCGAAGAGTGTCACGGCCCAACGGGCCACGGTGATGGCGTAACCTCGAAAAAGCTCGCAGCGGAAGGGGAACCCAAAGCTCCCGACCTGACCGATGACAAATGGGATCATGGATCGACAGACGGCGAAATCTTTGTAGATATCCGCGACGGTCTGGGCTCAACCATGAAAGGATTGAACGGAAGGCCTGGAATCGGAACGGAAGACATGTGGCATCTCGTGAACTATGTTCGCCGTCTGAGCGAGAAAAAGTGAGCTTTATTCGCCCACAGGAACCATCGTGGCAGCAAGAGCGCCCGCGGCGACGCTGGTTGCCACGCCGAACGCGAGGGTTGCCTCGATAGAACGTCCTGCCATAATCCCGGCAAACAACGAGCCGATCGGGTATCCCAGAAAATTAATCGACATCGACACTGCGAACGCGCGTCCGGTCCATGCAGGATCGGTTCGCCTCTGACGCAGCGTGAAGAGCGCGATGTCTGTGGGCCCCAAGAGGAAACCTAATATTGCCGTCACCATCACCAACACCGGTAAAGTCGATTTGAATATCAGTATCGCAATTGGAACTGATGTCGCGATCATCGGCAGCGCCAGCATCAACCGCTCTCTGCCATGAGTATCGATGCGTCCGAACGCGATGGCTGAAATAATCCCGGCCAACCCTTGAACCGCGAACACGAGCCCGACAACGATCTCTCCAAGTTGCAATCGTTCGAGTATCAAGACCGGCAAAATAATATTGATGGTTCCGCCGGCGATGTTTAGAACAGAAATTGAAAAACCCAGTCCGCGCAGAGTTGGATTGCTCCACGTATAGACCAATCCGCGCCACGCCTGGACGAGCAAGGAACCCGGTTGGGCCGGTTGGGCCAGTTGGGCCGATTGAGCAGGCGGCTCCGGGTAACCGGCCAGGATGATGGCCGCCACCCCAAACGTCAGCCCAATAATGATCAAAGCGGCCGGACCGCCACAGAGAGCGACAAGGCCGGCCGCGAGTGGCGGGCCAACGATGGCGGCGACAACGTATCCTGTCGAATCCATCGCGTTCACACGCTCCCAAAGGTGTCGAGGAATGATAAGCGGGAACATGCTTCTTACACCGGTGCTCGAGAGCGGATTGGTCAGCGATGCGACCGCTGCGATGGCAATCAGTAACGACGCTGGAAGGTGACCGGCTCGAGCAAGGCTTCCCATTAGCGCCAATGCCAAGAGCGCCACAACATAATCAAGAACGACCAGACGTATTCGGCCATGGCGATCCAGCAATGCTCCGGCAATCGGGCTGACGACCAAACCCGGAAGGATGCTGAAGAACGTCGCAATCCCCGCAATCCTGGGAGAGCGATAAGCAGTCAGAGCGAATAACACGATCGCAACACTCACCATGGATTGGCCGATACGGGCAATCTGCATCCCGAACAGAAGGCGGCCAATGGCCGGAAGCCTCAGCAATGCGCGATACGAACGATCCGGCGCGGGTGATGGGTCGGCTGACAAGGCCACAGCGCTATTACCAGACGCGCACGCGTTCTTTAGGGTCTACGTACATTTTGGCATCTGGATTAATCGAAAATGCAGCATACCAGCGATCCAGATTTCGAACCGTGGCCGTACGGTATTGATCCGGTGCATGGCCATCCGTCAAGATTTGCCGGCGCAAGGTGGCGTCTCGCATTTTTTCCCGCCAACTCTGGCCGTAGCTGATGAAAAATCTCTGATCGCTGGTCATTCCATCCAGAACAGGACCTTGTTGGCCGTTGAGCGACAACTGATACGCATCGAATGCTGCCGCAAGCCCGGCCAGATCTGCAATATTCTCGCTGAGGGTCTGATGCCCATTGATGGCAAGATCGGGAAATGGACGGTATTGGTCGTATTGTGCCGCGAGCGCCTCGCCGGCAGCCTTGAAATGTTCGGAGTCTTCTTTTGTCCACCAATTCGCCAGGCGGCCTTGCGCATCAAACTGGCTCCCCTGGTCATCAAAGCTATGGCTGATCTCGTGACCGATGATCGCCCCGATAGAACCATAGTTGTGTCCCGGATCGGCTGACGGATCAAAGAACGGTGGCTGAAGAATGGCGGCGGGAAAATTGAGCGCGTTCTGCAGCGGCAGGTTCACCGCATTCACCGTCTGCGGCGTCATCCACCATTCGTTACGATTTACCGGCTGATGCAGCTTGGCAAGCTGCTGCCGGTAATCGAAAAGTCCCGCACGCTGCGCATTTCCGAGCGCGTCCCCTTTTATGATCTCCAGCGACGAATAATCGCGCCATTGATCCGGATATCCAACGCCAACCTTCAGCGTAGAAAGTTTTTCCTTCGCTTTTGCTTTAGTTTCCGGCGACATCCATGCGAGTAAATCGACGCGCTTTCCAAACGCCTTTACCAAGTCGTCGACCAATGCCTGGATCTTGGCTTTTGCTTCCGGAGGAAAGTAGTGTTGAACGTAAAGCTTGCCGACTGCATCGCCGAGAGCGCCATTGGTGTAATCCACTCCACGCTGCCATCGAGGCCGCTGTTCGAGCGTTCCGCTGAGTGTCGTACCAAAAAAATTGAAGGATTCGTCAACAAAGGCTTTCGGCAGGAATTCGCTCGACTCCTCAATCGCATGAAACGCAAGCCAATCCTTCCACGCGTCTACCGGCTCGCTTGCGATAAGCGCGGAGAGTCCGCTCACGGCTTTTGGCTGCCAAATGACGAATTCCGGTACGTCTTTCATACCGGCTTCATCGAGCAGAACCTGCCACTCCAATCCCGGAGCCTTGGTGGCGAATTCTTCTCTCTTCCAGGGAACGGCGGCGTGCACGTCTTCTGACTCGACGCGAGTGGCATGGACTGCAGCAATCTTCGTTTCCAGATTGAAGATCCGAGACGCGCGAACAGAGGGATCCGTCAAGCCGGCCAGCTTCAGCACCGCGACGATATGGCTCTGATATTTCGTGCGCAATTCTGCCATTTGCGGCGTGTTGGAAATATAGTAATCGCGATCGGGCAAGCCGAGACCGCCCTGCAGCAGATACGGAACACTGTGCGTGGGATCCATCAATCCTTGTGTGACCCAGACGCCAAACAGGTTTTCCGTATGGAAACTCGTATTGTTGAGTGGATCTGCATCCGCGCGAAGGGTACCGCCGATCACTCGAACCAGATCGCTGCGATTTTGGATTTTTGCGATCTTATCAAGCTGCGGTTGAAGTGGACCGATGCCCTTGGATTCGATCTCTGCTTCGTTCATGAAGCTCGAATAGAAATCGCCAATCTTTCGGGATTCGTCACTTGCTTTGGAACTGCTGCCTGCCGCTTCTTCGATCAGCGTTCGCGTCCGTTTCCTGACCTCATCCGCTAACATGGTGAACACTCCATAGCGGGCTTTGTCGGGCGGGATCGGCGTTGCCTTGAGCCAACCGCCATTCACGTACTCGTGGAAATCGTCTCCCGGCCGGACGGTTTTATCCATTCCCGCCAGGTCAATGCCGGATGGAAGTGGCTTCGGCGGAGCTTTACATGCGGATGCGATCAGAAATATCGCCGTTAAAACCGTGAAGATGATAAAGCGAAGTGACGTCGATTTCTTCATAACGGAAGCTCCCCTCCTTAGCTGATGGCATATCTGCAAAATTGGCTTTTGCCATCCTTCGTCGATTCGCACCTGATGCGGGGTTCAAGCATTTAGCGAGGAGCCAATTGTCGTTTTTCCCCTCCTCGAAGGAGGGGATAGTGCCGAACCGCATTGCGACTTCATATGCAAGCCCCTACGGTCAAGGCTTGTACGTCTTGCTGAACCCATTGCGAGTATTCCTAACCGTGAATATTCCATCCTGTTGTGCCGAGATTTTGATCCAATAGGCCGTGCCGTTATGCACTGGTGCCGGGGGCGTGTTCGGCCCTGGTTGAGGCGCAGCAATCGGCGCGATTGGGATCGCTGCCGGCACTTCATCAATTGTGTTCGCGATGAACATTCCGGGCACCGTGTATTCCTGTCCGCTCAGTTGCGAGAAGTGAAGCTGCCACAGATCCTCCAGCCCCGGTGATGAATGGACCGTCTTCATGACTTCCGGTTCGCCGCCTTTTCGAGTCCCGTTGTTCATTATCGCAACGCGCGGATGAAGCGCATGAACCATAACTTCCGAATTTGACGTGGCCTGACCGTGATGCAGACCCAGGAGCAAATCGACGACGCCGAGTCGGTTCGTCGGACACATCAGCTCGAATTCCTTGTTTTTCGTCAGATCACCAAGGTGAACAGTGCGAAATTTTCCGAAGGTAACGTACGTCCCTACCGACATTGGATCTTCAGCGTTGTTATCTCCCGCTTTGAAGTTGGCGCAATACGGATTTCGTGCGCCCGCACCCGGTAGAGGTGATTTGATGACTTCACCCGCAGAGGTGACGATGCGGGCATCAATACCAGCAATGAGAATCTTGTCGCCCGGCTTTGCAACAGTGTGCTTCGCCTTCGCCCAAAGTGGCGGATACGTCTTCGCTAGAAAATCGTCAACCGGCTGGCCCGGCTGAACGTTGGGCCCATGATCGATGAACTCGCGAATAGAGACTTTGGAAGCGAGTTCGGCCAGCCCGCCAAAATGATCACCATGCCAGTGCGTGATGATCAGGTGGTCGATGTGATCGAGACCGGCATCTTTGATGGCTGCGACGATACGTCCGGCGTCTCGCGACGCCGCCGCACCGGCATTGCCGGTGTCGATCAACAGAGATTCACCCGAAGGCGAAACGAAAAGGGTGGCATTCCCGCCTTCAACATCGATCACATAGATATCCAATGTCTTTGATGCCGCAAATGCCGTCGCGGCAAAAAGCATGAAACTCAATATCGCTACACGCACGTAGCCTCCTTAAGTGATTGCTCGCATCGGCAAATCGGTGCCTGCGGAATTGATGACACTCCCACAGCGTTCGCGCTCTAGACTCATTGCCTCTGGATTCAAGACCTCGTTTTTTGAAAGACCTGTACTTAACCAAGCCTCCAATTGATCTGCAGCAATCTCGACGAACTCGTGCAACACGTCTCTGACCTTCCATCCGACGTGCGGCGTGAGTAACACGTTAGGCAGGGTTCTCAACTCGCTCGTCGATGGTAGTGGTTCCGTAGAAAATACATCCAGTCCTGCGCCCGCCAGCTTTTTTTCGCGTAACACTTCGATCAGCGCGAGCTCATCGATAATTGCACCCCGTGACGTGTTAATCAATATAGCGCCAGGTTTCATTTTCCACAGCTTTTCTCGATTCAAGAGACCGCGGGACTCATTGGATAAACGAAGATGAACGGAAACCACTTCCGAAACGGCAAGCAAATCGTCGAGAGGCAAGCGTTCGACTCCGAATGCATCACTGTCGGGGGATGCTCCCGTTCGATCCCATGCAACAACCTTCATACCAAACGCTTCTGCCAATCTGGCAACAGGACGCCCAAGCCGGCCGTAACCGAGGATTCCCAGCGTGCGACCAGCCAGTGAGCGGCCGATTAACCCTGGCCATCCTCCGTTATGCATCTCTGTCACTAGAGGATAAATCTGCCTCACGAGACCCAAGATGAGGCTAAAAACCAATTCCGGAATGACCACTGTTGGTTTGGAAACCCGTCGCCCAAGCGCGATCACGATACCTTTTTGGGAAGCGGCGACTTGATCGATGTGATAGGCGTGGCCTCCGGTCTGCAAGACCAGTTCCAGACTCGGACAAGCTTCAAAGAACCGGCTATCCAGGCTCGTTCTTTCGCGGAGAGCCAAAAGAATTTGGATATCCTTCAGGAGTTGGTAGTCATCGGCATGGATCGGATGATCCAGGACCTGTACGTCAGCGAACTGACGCAAGCGCGTCATCGCGGGAGCGATTGCCAGTTCTCCCTCATAGTCATCCAAAACAATCATTTTTACTGCTTGTCTCATAATCCGTTTTTACCGTAACGAATCGAGCAGCGCTTTCGCGTCACTCAGATCCATGGTGTCGAATCCCTCGGTGAACCTCTCGTACATGACGCGTTTTTCGTTCGCCACTGTGCTCACCGGCATTACCGAAATTTTACGGCGGGTTTATGACTCCGAACGCACGATCGAACTATTGTCCATTCTTGATGGAAGGATGGCAATACAAGGCGGCTTTCGTTGTCCAGTTTGGGCGGGAGACCGATATAAAGGCTGGACGGTTCGAGGGCCGGGTTGAACATGTTGCATCGAGCAAGGCAACACGATTTCACTCACTCGACGAGTTGCTCACATTCATCGCCAACATGCTGATTGAAGTGCGCAACGCAGATCCACGGTAATCGCAACTCGCCAGAATCAATCTCCACGCCACCTGCCTGCGCCGCGTTACCGAAACGTTACCGTACCTTAACGCCATGATTATGACTTCCCTCAAGTGGCAGCACTAACCTCTCCTCTGTGGTTACTGCTCTTCGACGGCGCAGAGGATGAAGAATCCATTTGCGCGACCGACCGCAGAATTTGATTCCTGTTGAAAGACGTAAATTCACTTGAAAGAAAGGATGAAAAGATGAATAGGTTTGAGAATTTTCTAAATGGAATGAGGACTCCGAGAAAGGTTGTAATCTCGCGAGGGAGTTTGATCGGGGTTGCGTTGGTCTTAACCTTATACGTGGCGACGCCTCTCTGGGCGGCTCCGTTTTTGTTCTCCACAGGCAACCCCACCACCCTGCTCGGCGCGCTTTCCCGGCGCCCCAGTCCAGGCAAGATCGAGACGGAGACTGCCGATGATTTCAATCTCCAGGAAACGACAGTCATCAAGACTGCAACAATCGTCGGGCTGATACCGGCGGAAACACCTCTGGACAACATCAAGGACGTCGAAGTTGAGGTGTATGAGGTATTCTCCCAAAATAATTCCGACGTGAGCCGCACCTCCGGACCGCCACTTTTTAGTACTGCCGCTGTGCCCACGCGCGTCAACTCACCCGCCGATGGCGAAATTGGTACTGCCACGCGGGCCAGAACGGAGGGCACACTCACAATCTCCACGAGGGTTCTGAATTCAAGCTTCAAAGTAGACAGCACTGTCGGGAATAAACTCAGTGTCAACGCCGGGAGCGACGGCGCATTCACCGGCCAGGAAGTCGAGATTACGATAACGTTCACGACTCCCATCATTCTGACGGCGGGTCACTATTTCTTTCGCCCCGAGGTCCTGGTGACAAACGGAGACTTTCTTTACGTATCAGGACAAAGGCCTATCCTGGGCCTGCCGCTTTCGCCCGATCTTCAGGCCTGGATCCGGAATGCCAACCTGGCTCCGGATTGGCTGCGAATCGGCACCGACATTATCGGCGGCACGACGTTCAATATGGCATTTTCTTTGACTGGTGAGACCGTGCCCGAAGCTGGAACACCCGGACAAACGAACTGCCATGGTCAGAGCATCTCGGCACTGGCTCACCAGTTCGGCGGTATTGACGCGGCGACTTCATCTCTCGGGTTTCCGACTGTCGACGCCCTTCAAAACGGATTTGCTCTATTGTGCGAGTAGCCTTCCGCGATCCGTACTGCGACACATGGGGCGGTCATAAGACCGCCCTTCTAGATCGACATGGAGGCAACTGTCCGGTAGCATAGATGCCGTCAGGTAAGATAAGGTCCTTTGAGGAGATATTTATGCAAGGACGCGATTCCTGCGACCCCACGCCGGAACGACATCAGATCGTGCTTGTTATGGCATTCGTTGTGCGCAAGGCCGAGTGGCGCATTGAATCCTGTGAAAAGTGCAATCCTGAAGGCGCTGATCTGCCTTTCGATAACATCTTGGAAAAAGTGACGGGTTCAGATCCGAGCGTGACGGATTACCTGTTGGAGCGGCCAGCGAAGTGTCCAAACTGCCACCGCGAGATTCTTGAGAAGACACTCGTTGAGGCTGCGTAAGCACGCAAAGGTGAAAATCCAGGGTCAACCAGCAGAATCATCACTTGTTTGATTGCCCTTGCGTGCTTTGCAATGTCTGGTTATTTGCAGACGAACGAAGCTTTGGCGATTCGGAGTCATCGCGGTTTCCGGCAAAGACGGATCGATATACCGTCATCGACTCCCGATCGAAAGAACGTGCTCTATGTCAAAAGAGTAGTCTTCAATTTCAAAAAGTCCTTTTGTTCCAATGCCTCCATGGACGCTGGTCAGTTCCTCTGATGTTAGCTCGCTGCGCATATCGCTCTGCTCATTAATGTTTGTCATCGTCTTTTCTCCTTTGATTACTTTTGTGGGCACGGGTGAGACGGCAACTACAATCCAATAAGAACTACAACCGGGGCGATAGACACCAATAATCCGCCGCTGACTGCCTGCAACTGCTCGTTACTGAGTTCGCCTGGGACTTGACCTGCCATCAAACTGCCGTCGATATTTTCGTCAAACATTGTTTTTTCTCCTTAGGATTCATTGCCATTCTGGTCTCTCTTAACGCAGCCCCGGTGCCATTCCGGGTTCAACGCACGTATTCCTGTGGTCGATTCGCTAAACGATTGATAGTACTAGGTGCGAAGTCCTAGTGAATCCATCGGCGCCAAACGGGCTTCGGGTCATCTTCGCGCTTTTGCCATCATCTTGATGGGCATGGGTATATCAGAATGATGTGGACAAGGGGACGATCGTCGCATGGAGTACTTCTGTGTTCCATGCGACGGATAGCAAAATGAGTCGGCTGAAGAGTCCTAGAAAATCTCCGGCGCCGAATACACTAATACTCCCTGGTTGCGCATATCGGAGATGATGACTTCCTTGTTCTTGTGATCCAAAACGACACCGAAGGGCTTTTTGAGCTTGGTGCGTAAAGTTGTTGGAATCTTGTACAGCGGAGGAACGTCCCCATTATCGTTCTCACTCCAGACGCCAAGGAATGCACCTTCGGGTTCCATATCATCATTGATGCCGGGCATCGCAGCTACGATCAGCTTGCGCTGGGGAATCATCTGCATTTGATTGATGCGGATAATTCCTGATTTCGGTCCGCCGATCACCCCGCGAGGTTTCACATTTCCTTGATCGGTGCGGTTAAAGATCAGAATCGAACCTTTCTCGGTTGCAGCGGTGAGCGGTTCTTTACTCCCGAAACGACTGTTCAGCCCGATCACGAGAATATCGTTAACAGGATCCACTGCAATTCCGTAAGGTTCCTTCAACTGGGTATCCGGACCTGCGATGACGCGGATGGGCGCAACATCGCCATTAGCCTGGCGTGGATAAACGGTGATGCGGTTACCGGTGTAAGTAAAAATTTCGTTGTGAATGGGATCGACGTCCAGCCGGCTTCCGATCGATCCCGTCTTCGGCCCCTGAATGACTCGAATCGGCGCTTCCTGTCCATCTGCTCCTCCACGGAACGTCAGGATAGCCTGGGCGTACGGAACAGGTACGACGATTTCATCGTGAACGGCGTCATAACGCACATCGTGCATCGTTCGAGACAAATGGCTGTTCTGGCCGAAAAGTGCGCGAGTTGGGGGCTGTCCTCCATTCGCCAACCTGGCGAAGATCGCAATCTGCGGATGGGCCACTCAGTTCGGAACCAGGATCTGTTCGCGCTTGCTGTCATATCCAACCGCCCCAGGATTACCGATCATGAGTCCGGTCGCTCCCGCCGGTCCGCCTCGAATGACTCGAGATGGCGCAGCATCACCAGATGCAGTCACTGGAAAAACCGCGATTGATGGAGTACCCATATTCGCGATGTAGAGTTCGTCCAATTTGGCGTCCAAGGCGAGCCCAGGCGGATTCTTGATCCCGGTGTGAGGTCCCTTGATGACTCGGACCGGGGCAGTATCGCCCTCGGCATTGGCGTTGAACACGACTATGGAATCGTCCGCGTCATTGGCAACGAAGAGTTCCTGGCGTCCCTCGTGAAATGCCATGTGCGCGGGCCAATTCAAGGTGGTCTTTGGTCCTCTGATAACGCGGACCGGTTTGATATTTCCTGAACCTTCCATCGGGTAGACGGTAATCGAGGGCGCGTCAAATCGTCCGTATCTCCCGCGGCCATCTGCTGCTCTAACGTCGGCATTTCCAAAATTGCTGACGTAGATCAGCCTGTTTTTCGTATCCAAAGCGATGCCGTGCGCATCCTCCAGTTGAGTGTCGGGACCCTGGATCGTTCGCACCGGCTTTTCCGGTCCCTCAGCTTGCTTGCGGTAGACAACGATTTTGCTGTCGCTCTGAATCGTCATGTAGATGAGCTGATTGGCCTCATCCACGGTCATCTGGAAAGGATGTCCCGGAACATTCAGGGACCGCCGCGGCTTCACGTCGCCTCGAGCATCCGTGCCGAATATGGGCATCCAGTTTTGTGTATCGCCGTTAAGCGCGTAAATCTCCTTCGTCTTCGGATCGATATAAACGCCGCAAATCATTTCCGCCTGGGTGTTCTTACCGGAGATGACGCGTTTGGGTTCCGTCAGACGGGCTTGAGGCGGAGTGCTGTCACGCCGGTCATATTCCATAATTCGAAATAAATTCTCGTCCGACACGATCAGCATATTGCTGTCGGAGTCCACCGCAACGGCGCTAAAACTGGGATTAGGATCTTTGATGAAACGCGCCGGGGCTCGATCGAGGATTTTAGACGTTCTCTCGCTCCCTGCCGGAGACGCCTGCCGCGCGTAAAGAGTTACTGGCGGCTTCCATTTTTCACTGAGCATCGCGTCGGCGAACAAGACCAGCACGCCCGCTAAAACCAGAATCCCAACGTTCCTATCGCGAAAAGTTTTGCTCACTCCAGACCTCCTGATCCGTCTTCCTACCACCGGGTCATCTAAAACAGTTCGGGCACGTGGAAGGTCATCACGGAGTTGTGCCGTTTGTCAATCGTGATGATGTCTCCATGTTTCGGATCCAATGCGACACCGCGGGGCATTTGGAAAATCCCTTTGGGTCCGCCGATGGTCCACAGGGGTGGACCATCACTACTCTTCTCATAACTCCACCCGCCCAGATAGGACACATCACTCGCCAAGGCTTCGCCTGAAGGACGGTTTGTAGCCAGGATCAGTTTTTTGGGAGGATAAATGACGAAAGGTCCTCCGATATTGTCAGGACCACGGTACGATCATTTTGGGTGTGGCGTTTCCATCGGCAGACCGTTGGAGTTCGCGGTTTGCACGGCTCCGCCGCTGAGGAGCAGCAGTTCCTGCGCATTGCGGCCATTGAGCGGCAGTTCCACGATCCGCGCTGTTTCTATAACCTGACCCACACTGACGTTTCGCGTCTCGACTATGGCGGCATTAGCCTGCACTTCCACCTGTTCGGAAACCTGGCCGATCTGAAGCGCAATATTGATCGCCGCGTTGGTATTCAATTGAAGAACAACCCTGTCTGCACATATGTGCGAAATCCCGGCAGGCTCACCTCCAACTTGTAAGGACCTAGAGGAAGATTCGGCAAATTGTAGGATCCCGTTTCATTCGAAATCGAGATTCGGCTGACACCGGTGTCGGTTTGTGTCGCCGTTATCTCGACACCGGGCAATACAGCACCGCTCTGGTCCTGGACGGTTCCGCTGATCTGCGCGCCGTCGCTTGAGCCCAGAGGGTACCTCAGGCCGTTGTTGATAAGTACAGTCCCACGGATAGCGCCGTTAAGAGTCCTTTCATATTTCCCCCTCAATAGAGTTAGAAAGCTGGACACTGAGTTATTCGTTTACGGATGTTCAGAACATTTCCGGCACTGCGTACGTTAAGACGGCGTTCAGCCGCATGTCGGAAACGATAATTTCCTTGTGGTTCGGATTGACGACGACGCCGCGAGGCTTCTTCATGACGTTCCTGGCGTTTCCGGCGATCTTCCAACGCGGGGGAACATCTCCCTTGTCGTTAATACTCCAGACACCGATAAAGGTATTCTCCGGCTCCGCAATGCTTCCTGATGTGATCTGCGAAACGATAATTAAACCCTTCTCGGGAAATACATCGATTTGGCGTGTTTGAATGAGCCCGGTATGCGATCCAGAGATAATCGCCGTCGGCTGAGCTTTGCCTTGGGCAGTGCGGTTGAAAATCAGCAGCGCATTCCTGCGCTTTCCACCTGGTTCTTTATAAGAACCGGAAACGACAATCACATTGTGGATGGGATCCACGTCGATGCCGCTGGCGTCCCAGCCTTCAGCCGACAGAATTCGAATCGGAGCTACATCGCCATTGCCGTCGCGGGGAAATACCAGAATGTTGTCTCCGTCAGGTACATAGATTTCATTGTTGACGGCGTCGACAGCGATTCTGTCCGGCATACCCAACTGAGTCTTGGGCCCCTGAATTACACGAACCGGCTTTTCGTTACCGGAAGCGCCGCCACGAAAAGTCAGGATTGCTTGAGCAAAAGGGTTTCCGACAACAATCTCATCGTGCACCGCGTCGTAACGAATGTCATGCATGGTCCGGCAGAGGCCGGTGTCTTGGCCTGCAATGACACGGACGGGAGCATCGCCTGCATTCGCCAGCCTGGCGAATGCCGCAATTTGCGGATGGGCGACTCAGTTCGGTACCAGGATTTGATCCCGCTTGGTGTCATAAGCCACCGCTCCCGGATTTCCAATTGAAAGCGCCATTTGGCCTTCGGGAGCTGCGCGGATAGTCCGGAGAGGCGGCACGTCTCCATTAGCTGTGATGGGATAAACAGTGGCTCGGTGATTTCCAAAATTCGCAACGACGAGTTCTCCATTCTTTTTGTCGATAAACACCCCGGTCGGATTCTTGATTCCTGAACGCGGGCCGCGGATCATCCGAATGGGCGCCACATCGCCGCTCGCGTTACCGTCGAACACGAGAATGGAATCGTCCATGTCATTCGCGACGAAAAGTTCGTTGCGATCTTCATCGGCCGTCATTCCCGAGGGCCAGTTCAGACGCGTTTTCGGTCCCTTGATGACCCGCAACGGAGGTGTATCGGCGCTTGCCTTGAGTGGGTGCACGAGGATAGAGGCCGGCAAGAACTTTCCTGAGCCGAGGATAATGTGCCGATCGCTTTCGCCGGGAAAACCATCCGGAGTCGGCAACGACCAGTACTTTCCATCTTTGGCGAAACTGACATTGCCGTGATTTGCCGTGTATATGACTTGCCGTTTTGTATCAATTGCCAACCCGTGCGGATCCGCCAGTCCCGTATGGTCACCCTCAAGAATACGAATCGGCTTTTCCTTTCCCGATGCCATCTTCCGGTAAACAACCACGGCGGGTGGTTGCTCTATCGACAGATACAACTCTTGAGCTCCCTCATCGACGGCGATGCCGAAGCTACGATGAGGAGTACGGAGACTGCGATCGGGGCTGACGTCGCCTTTGGCTCCGCGGGAGAAAACAGTCATTGTGTCCAGGGTGTCATTATTAACGGAATAAATGTCTCCGGTCTTCTGGTCCACATAAAGACCACAATTGAATTCCATGAATGTCTTTGGTCCCTGGACGAGACGCTTGGGTTCGCTGAAACGCGCTGCTGCGGGTGTGTTGGTCAGCCGGTCGTAGACCGCAAAGCCAAAATTGTTCTCGTCTTGCAAAATAATTTCATTACCATCGATATCGACGCCAACCGCACTGAACGTCGGATACGGGTCGCGGATGATGCGGACCGGTGCCCTATCGATATCGGCGGCATATAAGACCCAGGCAGCGCTTGCCGCGATGGCGAGCGTTACCACAGTCACGATGACACGCTTACTACTCTGGGCGGACAGAGTGGACATCGTTCATCCTCCGTTACTGGATTTTTCTTTGTTTTCCGTTTGCGAAAAGGCCAGCGACCTGAGTTCCTTCCCACAACTTAATGACTGGCAATTGCTTGTCGCTATTGGTGCAATCGCACGCTAGTCGGCTGAGGAGGAGTTGTCAATCGGCCAAAGGTCCCGGTACGAATCTCTGGTCGTCTTGGTTCGCGCTTGACCGTTCTCCAACGAACCGGACAGCCAAAGCCGCCATTCACCAGACCACGCAGCCGATGTCTATGGGTTTGGTTGTCGCACTTGTGGTCGGAAGGGAGGGGACACGGACTTGTTGGAAGTAGCCCCGGGCAGAATCGAACTGCCGACCTCCGGTTTAGGAAACCGCTGCTCTATCCGTCTGAGCTACGGGGCCGTGGTTTAATTTTAACAAGTTAGCAGGGGTTGGAACAGTGGCAGTGAAGATTATGAGAGATGTCGAAAATGCCAAAGGCGCTCGCGACGCTCATTTATCTAAAGAAGATGTAGGTGAGCAGCCTAGTGCTCCACTACCCGAAACGCTTCAATCATCAAAGTCATTCATCATCCAGCGTATTCTGCGCCAAATCCGTGAAGATGCGCGTTGGATAGCCGAAGTCAGCGTCGTAATCCACCTCCACACGGTAATCGTGTTTCGCTATTTCTTCTCGGATGTAGTTGAAATGACCTTCAACCGTCGTCCACTTAAGCATGCCTGTTGACGAACCGGTTCGATAAGCAACCGCGCGGTGCTTGCCGGATCTCTTCCATTCACGACAAAATCCGCAGGCACTTCAAACATTGACGCGAGCACCTGCACATTGCTGACGCCGACAATCCTCTCCTCTTCCATGCTAGTCGGGTCATCCCAACTGGACTCCACAATAACCGGAGGCAAATTGCCGGACTGGGCGGAACCGCGATATTCCCAACCTTCCTGCCGCACCGGACCGCCTGCGGAGGCGACGATGAATAATCCACCGTGCAACGTGAGGCCGTAGACGATCTTGGTTCCCCAAATCCGTCCGGCTTTGTGGTGAAATCATGCGCCCTATGCGTGCTGTGGGCCGCGGCTGTCGCGCCGCCGCTGATCGGATTGTGGCCTGTTTGGCTTGCGGATCCAGCGTGATCTGCTGGTGCTCGGCCCAAAGGTTGATCTCCACGGTTATCTTGCCGTTCTCGACTTGCATCATTTCGTGACGTTGCCATCCATTGTCGGCAACATAATACGTGTGGCGCTGGATGAGTTTGGGCGTGGCATTGGGTATCTTACTCAGGAGTGTCCGCTCCGTATCAATTCTGAGCACGCTAACGCTACCCTGCGTTAGCTGCGCTGCGGCACTGGCAACGCCGCAGAGCAGAAGTGCGGCCAGGATCATCGGAGTGAAGCGTTTCATCTGGGGCTTAGACGAAGTTGTGGGAGTTATTCGCGTGAGATACTTCATAAACTTTACAGTAAGTGCGAGCGACGCTAATTAGCCGCAGGCACCTTCTCCGCGTGATCAACCACAATCACGTCCAATGGTCCCCTTCGCGATTCCAACCGTAACCCCAATTGCTCTTCGAGCGCCGTAGGAAGCGATGGCCCGTCTACATCCGCAGCCTGACTACTGACGGGCGGCGCTGCGCCATCTTGTAGGACGCGGCTTCGCAGAGCATCCGGTGTCCATTTAAGATCCACGCTGAAGGCTCCTGTGAGTCCCGTCATATCAATGACCGTCTGGCGCTCAAACCGAGACAGCGCCGTGGCGAGTATCGGCATCGGCATCTGAGGGTGATTAAGACGACCTGGAGTCTGAGCAGGTACTGCGCCTCCTGGCTGCGCCGGTGCGAGCTTGGGACCGTTTTTCGCGATGACAAGCGCCAGGAATGGCAATTCCCGCTTCTCAGTATGCAGTGCAAGTTTCAGCCTTTCGGCCAACAGGCTTTGCATCATCAGCCGAAGCTGATCCTGTGAAGTGCCGTTTGGAGCCTTCCCGACAATATCAAAGCGCACATCCCTCGATTTGATCCAGTCCGGTCCAAGAATTTGGCTATCCGACATGATCCCGTACGCAAACTGGATGCATTCGCTCAGTGTGGTGTTTCGAAGGGTTACGATGCCGTTGCGGACCCCACCCAACGTGATCGAAAGCGGGACGCCGGGCTGCGCGGGCGGCGACAGTTTTACCGTAGCCACTTCAAACTCCTTTCCAGCACATTGGGATCCTAAGCTTAGAATTCCACGTGGACAAGTTGTCGCGGCCGCTTCTATAGTGTCACCTAAATACTAGTGACTCCAGCGTAACTGGACTGGCCACAGTTAGGCCGCAAATGTAATCACACTGGCTCACCTTCGGGTGGGCCTTTCTGCGTTCGCGAGTGGACCCGATAAGCTCATGGAGCGGCGTAACCGTCGCACAGGAAGGACAGAGAAAGCGCGGATCTGGGAAGTGACGGACAGAACGGTCAGGACCTGGATTGGGGAGGCGGTTGCCGCCGCTGCTGCTGACGGTGTGACGTTCTCTGTTCCGGTCACACCACATACGTTCCGCCATTCCTATGCGATGCACATGCTGTATGCCGGTATACCGCTGAAAGTTCTGCAAAGCCTGATGGGACATAAGTCCATCAGTTCAACGGAAGTCTACACGAAGGTTTTTGCGCTGGATGTGGCTGCCCGGCACCGGGTGCAGTTTGCGATGCCGGAGTCTGATGCGGTTGCGATGCTGAAACAATTATCCTGAGAATAAATGCCTTGGCCTTTATATGGAAATGTGGAACTGAGTGGATATGCTGTTTTTGTCTGTTAAACAGAGAAGCTGGCTGTTATCCACTGAGAAGCGAACGAAACAGTCGGGAAAATCTCCCATTATCGTAGAGATCCGCATTATTAATCTCAGGAGCCTGTGTAGCGTTTATAGGAAGTAGTGTTCTGTCATGATGCCTGCAAGCGGTAACGAAAACGATTTGAATATGCCTTCAGGAACAATAGAAATCTTCGTGCGGTGTTACGTTGAAGTGGAGCGGATTATGTCAGCAATGGACAGAACAACCTAATGAACACAGAACCATGATGTGGTCTGTCCTTTTACAGCCAGTAGTGCTCGCCGCAGTCGAGCGACAGGGCGAAGCCCTCGGCTGGTTGCCCTCGCCGCTGGGCTGGCGGCCGTCTATGGCCCTGCAAACGCGCCAGAAACGCCGTCGAAGCCGTGTGCGAGACACCGCGGCCGGCCGCCGGCGTTGTGGATACCTCGCGGAAAACTTGGCCCTCACTGACAGATGAGGGGCGGACGTTGACACTTGAGGGGCCGACTCACCCGGCGCGGCGTTGACAGATGAGGGGCAGGCTCGATTTCGGCCGGCGACGTGGAGCTGGCCAGGGAAAG
>JADMIO010980175.1_pt1 | contig 99964 bp, 76 predicted proteins | sample 8958161 | NCBI WGS metagenome assembly JADMIO01 (sample SAMN16585339, study PRJNA669376) | soil metagenome | isolation source: Crop rotation soil | place: USA: Cullars Rotation, Alabama | collected 2011
CAACTTGTCCACGTGGAATTCTAAGCTTAGGATCCCAATGTGCTGGAAAGGGATCTTGCCAATGATGGAACCGAAGATGTTAGCAACAGGTAACCATAAAAAGATATTTATGTATCGAGCGATCCATACAGTAAGTGTATGCTGAAATCCATCAAATACCGCTATTCCAAAAACCAACGGACCAAGAATGGCTAAGACAATTAAATAAAATGTTCGAATGGTATCAATGCATAGTGATGCAGCTTCATAAAAAACATGTAAGATTTCGCTGAGCCATTGTTTGATTGCATTTCGGAAGTTATAACCTGCCTTTGCCATTGCAAACTTTATGTCGTTTCCGATGCCTTCAAAAAATCCTTCATCATCCGGGTCTTCATCTGGATGAGTATACTTAAACCATTTATCCCTGTCCCCATTTCCGTTTTCTCCAACATACATTTGCCAGACAGTTGTTTTCTTAATTGCTTCTTCTTTCTTTTGAAGAAGAACAGCAATGGCTTTATCAGAGTCTTCAACCATTGAAGCTGTACCAGAAACTGTTGGCTGCATAACGCCATTGATCATTGCAATAACTGAAGGGAATACAAGTACAGTAAATCCTAAAACAAATGGGCGAAACAAAGGATAGAAATCTATGGGTTCAGCGTTTGCTATGTGCCGCCATACACGGCTTGCTATATACCATGTTGCCGCAAAACCTGCAATGCCGCGACCAACCCCCATCAGTTTGCTGCACAAAGGCAGCATTTCATCATAGAGTTTTTCAAGCACCGAATGGAGACTTTTAATTTCATCTGCAAAGCCACCTTGCGCCAATGCCATATTCGGGATAACCATTGCTATTGTTCCCAATAACCCAATCCATACACACTTTTTCATTCTCACTATTTTTATTTTCATTAATGAAGGCCGTACAATTGTTGCGATACTCTCGTATCAATCGTTTCCTTTCCTCTTTGTACCGCAAGCACTGTTGTACTGCGATTAAAGTTTCTGAGGAAGGAAAGTTTATCTTCCATGTCAGCAAAAATTCTATCAATTGCTGTAAATCTTTCGTCGTCGCTCATGCGAAGCTTGTTCGCGGTTATTACCATCAGTAATTCATCTAGGCTTTGCAGGCTCCTCTTAAATAAATTTGAATAAACACCGCTCATGTAATCAATTTCTTTAGCATTAAAGAGATTGCTCTTTTTAAAGCGGTTAAAAGCATTTTTGTATTCTTTCACCAGCATTCCCTGTGACGTAATAATGTCTGCAACCCTTTTATATTTCTTTACAGCAGGACTTACATCCATAAGCCCGTCCAGAAATACTTTATGTAGATTGAAATTTCCCTGCGATAAATCCTTAATTGTATTGTATCCTTTACTGACCACCTGATAACCTTTATACAGATCTTTTAATATCTGTTTTAACTGTGCAAGCTTTTCAACATTTAGTAATAACTGCTGCGCTTCCTGGGACTGAGAATACACCGGATGAAAACCAATCATCAACACTATTGCTGTTATTACTGGAAAGAGTTTTGTTTTCATATACTTCACTTTAAGCTGTTTAATTTTCGTTCAATTTCAATATCATATCCATCATTTCTTCTCTGAAGAGAAAGGCCTTTTGCTGAATGACTGAAGGATTGAGCAAATACTTTCTTATCCTGCATATCATCATACAGCTTATCTATTCTTTTAATTCGCTCATCATCTTTCATCTGCTGTTCACCATCGGTGATAAGGCCAAAGAGTTCATCTAAATCCTTAGCACAATCATCCAGAAGGTTATTGAAGACATGCTGCAGGTAATTCAATTCCGTATTTGTTAACTGCTTTGCATTTCTGCAAATCCTTAAGGTATTGTGAACCTGCTTTGCAATCGAAATTTGTGTGGCGATAATATCAGCAACCTTTGAGTATTTCTTAATCCGCGGATTAACCGCTTCGAGGGAATTAAAAAAACTATTATGCAGTTTCAAATCACCATGCTTAATATCCTGAATGGTGTTTAATCCCTTCTTTGCAATTGAATATCCTTTCTCTGCATAACCGATATACATTTGAAATGCAGCGACCTGTTGCAACAAATATTTCTTCTGCGTTTTCTTTTGACGAAACCATTCATCGTAAGTCTGCGATTTACTCTGGATGCTTACTAATGAAAGGAGGATAATTAAGATATTTTTCATTCTTCACAATTTTCATTCTTCACATTTGAATAACCCGCTCTAATTCACAATCCATAGAGCTTCTTGACGGCATCTATATCATTTTTCTCTTTCGCCCTTTGCAGGCTTGTTTTTATATTATCCTGGTTGAATTGCCGCAGGTCAGAAAGATTCTGTTCAATATTATTAGAAGCGCTGTTAATAATTTCGAGTCGTTTTCCATCCGTCATTTGTGTAGCGAAGGCGCTGATAACAAGTTGTACCTGTTCCAGATTTTTTACACTCTCATCCAAAATGCCGGTATACACGTCACGCATATAATTTATTTCATCGGCAGTAAAATTTTTGTCCTGTCTTGAAAGAGCAAAGGCTTTGGAATATTCTGTTACTAATTGAAGTTGGTTCTGAATCACATCCCGCACTTTTTGATAAGTGCTTATTGTATTTTTAACTTTCCACAGTTCTTCAAAATAATCTGCATATAATGTCTTTTGTTTATCTACCCAATCACCAATCTGTGTCAGCTTTAATTCCGACATTTTATTTTCCAGAACCTTCTGTGCATTCTGCAGCCAGATCGTTTTATTTTGTAGACGCTGTATCTTCAGGTCAACAGCTTTGATAACCTTCTTAACGCCGGCTTTGATGACTTCAAGAATTTCTGTTTGAGCCTGTATTTTACTTACGGGAACAAGACTCATTAGAGCTACAACACTAATCAGTAATATTTTTTTCATAACTCACAATTTTCACATTCACTTTATTACTATTACTTTATTTCTTCACGTATTCTTTGTTGCCAAAGATCAATGCTTGTTTACCTGGATCCCATATCAGAAGCTTTCCGGTTTTTCGTTCTGTGAAGGTCTTTTTATTATTATCGTATTCGAGCTTCCAGGTTTCCGTAAGGAGTTCCTTGGGTAGAACTGTATCATTGACTTTTTTTATTACTCCAGCATGTCTTATTATCTCGAAATTATTTTCATTTATTTTTTTCAACATGAAGGTATCTTCCGTTTTCGCAAATTCATGTTCATGAACGCATGTATATATTCCTTCGGGAGCAGAATCGCTGGAACCACCTGCACACGATCCCAATATTAAACAGGCGTAAAAGATGATTGATTTTTTCATATACTTATTAATTGTCTGGTGAGAGATTCAATTCCTTTTTCAATATCCCCTCCATATCTTTCAGCCGCGTGCTGCACTTTCATCTTTTCTTTCTCCTCTGTTGTATAGGCCAGGTATTCTTCCGGCGACACTTCGGTTCTATAGACTTTCGACAGCATACCTCCAAGGCTTATAAAAACTTCTTTATATTTTTTAGTCGGGTCATTTGCTTTGTTAATTGATAGCACAAGCGCCTTTTCCTTTTCTGTCAATCCCAATAATTCCTGAATCTGATCAAACTTATTTTGATACTTACTTTGATCCAGCAATATTTTGCAATCGCTATTATTGATGATCGCTTGCTTTACTACCGGCGATGAGATAATATCTTCCACATCCTGAGTTACCACAATCGCCTCGCCAAAGAATTTTCGCACAGTCTTGAACAAATACTTAATGTATTCTGCCATGCCTTCCTTGGCTATGGCTTTCCACGCCTCTTCAATCAGGATCATTTTTCTGATGCCTTTTAACTTTCTCATTTTAGAAATAAATACTTCCATAATGATGATAGTTACAACCGGGAATAAAATGGGATGATCTTTTATATTATCCAATTCAAAAACTATGAACCGTTGATGAAGCAATTCCAAATTTTCAGTTGCATTTAGCAAATAATCAAATTCACCACCTTTGTAATATGGACGAAGCACATAAAGGAAATTGCTTACATCGAAATCTTTCTCCTTCACTTTGTCCTCCTTCAGCACTTCCACAAATTCATCCCTTAAAAATTCATAGAACGTATTGAAGCAGGGAAACATCTCTGATCGATCCAACTTTTCAAAATAAAGTTGTAATGCATTGGAGAGGGCTACATATTCTGAGCGGTTGAAGGTTTCATTATCTTTTTTCCAGAGTGCGAGTAATAAGGTTTTGATGCTTTCTTTTTTTTCAGTATCAAGAACATCACCTTCGCCGATATAAAAAGGATTAAACTTGATCGGCTTTGTTTCACTATAAGTAAAATAATATCCCTTCACCAACTCACACAGCCCGCGATAGGAATGGCCTACATCCACCAGCACAATATGCGTTCCCTGCTCGTAATAACTGCGGACCATGTGATTAGTGAAAAAAGATTTACCGCTGCCCGAAGGCCCCAGGATGAATTTGTTTCGGTTGGTACAAATTCCTTTTTCCATAGGCTCATCAGAAATATCAACATGCACAGGATGCCCGGTCAATCGGTCACCCATTCTAATTCCCACAGGACTGATAGAAGAACGGTAATTAGTCTCAAGGTTCAAAAAGCAGCAAGCTTGTGGCGAAAAAGTATCAAAGCAATCATTAATTGGAAAATCAGCTTCGTTGCCGGGTATCCCTGCCCAAAAGATTTGAGGTGCACCTTCAGTTTCCATTTTTGGTGTGGCATCCATTTGTGTGAGTGCCGATGAACACAGGTTTCTCAGCTCCTTTAATTTATCCGGATTATCTGTCCATACCAGCAAATTAAAGTGTGCTTTGACGGGTAATCGCTGCTCTCCGATAGCTTCATTTAAAAAACTATCAGTAGCTTCTTTGGCAATTGCATTTTCACGACTGTAAGCTGATAAGGATTGAAGTCTCAATCTTTTGCTTTCCAACTTTTGCAAAGTCTTTTGAACATCATCAATAAAAATATACTGGTTATAAATATGATTGCATGAAAGAAGCTGTCCGATCGGAGAAGCAAACCCTACGCTAAACTTTGTGCGATCAGTGGAATATTTATCGTAATTGATTCTTGAGCCGCATAGTGCAGGAACATTTTCTGCATCTGCCATTGTATATAGCTGCAAATGGTATTCTCCAACCTGAAATTTATTATCAAATTCAATTTCCCTTAATACAAAGTCTTCGTTTTGAGTTTGCAGATTTAGATAATTTTCGATTATAGAAATAAGTTCATCATTCTTCAGCCTTGTTAATTTCATAAATCCGCTATCCGATAATATTCTTTCAAACTGTCCTACATGATTCAAGAAATCATGAAAATGTTTTGGTTGCAATGTTTCCTCCGGCACAATACTTCTTTTCAGAAGATTTGAAAATAATGAAGTTGCTATCTTTCGATTCGAAGGCTTTTTCGTAAGCATTATATAGCACTGATGATCGAGATAAGGACGCTCGTTGAAAAACCTTTCACTGCTTCTCGATAAAAAACTTTGATTTTCAGATGTAAAGTTCGCCGCATGTTTATTTTCAGTGAACCAATCTTGCTTATGCATTACAGAATGTGTTGGCAATACTTTGATTGCCTTTATCCAGGCGTGATGAAAGGCTTCATATTCCTGATCGCTCAGCGTAAATATTTCCGGCAGGTCAACTTTAAAAGCAATGGTTATGTCACCTTGCTTTGAAAGTATTGCATCATGCTCAACACCATACACAGGTAATATGTCTGTTAAATTTCTAACCATGTTGCAATTGCTTTTTCAAAGCTGTTAGTGAATAATTCTTTATACATTTTGGAATTGCTTTTCTCGCAACTTTTTTCATCAATCCATGTTCCCCGTAGGTCCTGCTTAATTTATAAACGTACATGAAGAGAGTAGTTCCAAGAGTCACAATTAAACCGAGACAGAGAAACATGTTTATGCCAGCTATATATATTATTGCAAAGAGAACCAACAAGGCAACAAGCCCTCCACCTAAGTACCATATGTACTGTGCCTTCAGCCCCTTAAACTCAATGGGCTTGTTAATGCCTTTGTTGATTTGATATATGCTTGACATCCGAATATTATATTCCGAAGAATGAACGAATAACTGTTGCTACAACTACCAGGAACACACAACTGCCAAACCAAGCAGCGGCAACTTTGCCTGTATCATGGTCACCTGCATTCCATTTCTGAAACACTTTCACAGCTCCGATCAATCCAACAATTGCCCCGACGGCATACATTAAATTAGTACCGGAGGTAAAGTAACTTCTCACTTTGGTATTGGCTTCGTTAATACCTGCATTACCATCCTGTGCACGGACGCTGAAAGAAATTACCGTTAATAAACAGGTAAGAACAAATCCCAAACTTTTCATTAGCACATTTTTCAAATACACTTTTTTCATTTTCTTTTATTTATTTAGATCATTAAAAAACTCTATTCACCTAAACCCACAACGCACTTAATTCTTCCTCACTTAGGTGAATAGAGAAATTCGTTTCAAATTCTGTTTCTATTAAATTCTGAATGAATTCATGGAAGGATGAATCTTTTAGAAGGGGATACTTCCCAACTAAAGCTTTCAGCGATTGCATGGATTCCTCTTTAACTACTTTATTTCTGCCTGCTTCATTTAGGTAAGCCTGGATTTCATCTGACAGTGATTGTGCTAACTGAAATAGATCTTGTTTTTCAAACGCCTCCTGCAGATTAGTTTTATGTAAGCTTTGCCTTGGCTTAACTGAAACCTGCTTTTGAGTTGCCGTAAAACTGGCAGTATTATCAGGTGAGATTCCCTTGCCGGAAAGTAGCTGTAAAAGATCAGTACGATAATACTTGAACCCAACGAATAAATAATAACAAGCCAAAAACACAACCACGATTGTTGTATAACTGCCCCATGATATCTGCGTAAACATTGCTTTTAATTTTTTTAGTTAGATTAAAATTTTTGTTTCTTAAATACTCGTGCAAATTACATCGCGGTATAACCGTTTAGGGTGAATCAGGGTGAATCGAAGGTGAATTCCTACCCTTTAATAGCTATCAATATTTCGGATCATCTTTTGCAAAAAGCGTTTGACATTTTCTCTTACTTCATTCCAGGGCTACGTAACTGAAGCTCTGGCCCTAGGATTATTGAAAAGTTCGGATTTCTTGAGGCCAGACCTATAAGGGGTTCATATTAATTATATACGTATGAAAATGAGTATTTCTCTGAGTTTGTAGTAGAATAGTGAAATGCGTTCTGATTTTCCCCAAAAAAAGCTTGCTTTGAAAAGCAATTACCAACAAAGGATTATATTAGAGCTCCTTTTCCAGCTTCCTATATAACTATCCGTTTTTACCTCCGCCATTTTATGACTGCCAAACTAAATGTTTTATGGACACCTTTAAAAAGTTATTGACGTTTATTTCTTTTCTTTTATTTCAACAATTTGTTTTTGCACAACTACCACAAATAGCAGTCGTCCATGCCAACGGAACAACGGTGATATATACTTCCTCTGATACAGCCTATGCTTTGGCAGTCAATGATGATTATATTTATTTGCCTTCAGGAAATTTCACATTTCCGCCAATTAGCAAGCGCATTCACATTTTTGGCACTGGTCATAATCCTGATTCAACCATTGCGACTGGAAGAACCATTATAAACGGATTGCAGTTGAATACAGGTGCAGATAACGGATCGGTAACAGGTATCTATCTTTCCGGGAATATAAACTTTAGCACAATAGTAGCTGGTTATTCAATTTCTCGCTGCAATATCTCAGGAGCAATTTTCGGTCTAGCACAAAATGTTATCATAAGTGAGAATATAATTGGCTCATATAGCGCATGCTATGGCTGTGATGGATTGTCGATAAATATATCCTCTCCTAATGTTTCCTTGAATAATAATATTCTTCAATCTCGAGTTTCACTGACCTCAGCCGTGATTAGGAACAATATCCTTCTATTTGCGTATACTTTTTCTAATGGGGGTAGTGTCTCGAACAGTCTCATTGAAAATAATATTTTCAACCAATCTTTTGCCGGCAGCGGCAATACATACAATAATAATCTTAACGGGGGTCCAAACGGAATTGACAACAATGGGAACCAGGGAAGCGGAAATGTTTATACGAGTCAGCCACTTGATTCTATTTTTGTCAATTATCATTCGGGCTGGAATTATGCTTCAAATTTTCATCTTAGGCCTGGCTCACCATATCATAATATAGGAACGGACGGAACCGATCTTGGAATTTATGGGGGGCTATTTTCATGGAACGAGGGATCAGTTCCATCTAATCCCCATATTTATTTTAAACAAATTGCTCCCCAAACTGGAAGTAACGGAACGCTTAATGTGCAGATTAAGGTTAGAACAAATAACTAAAATATTTTGTATGAAGACTTTATTAACTGTTATTGCCATCGTACTTTCTTTGGAGACCTTTTCCCAACCACGCCAATTTGCGGTAGTAAGACCTGATGGCACAACATACATCTGTCCTACTTGGGATTCGGTATATAGCAAAGCCATTGACGGTGATAACATTTATTTGCCTGGTTCCAGTTTCACGATAACTAATCCAATAGCAAAACGCCTCAATATTTTTGGAGCTGGAATTCATCCGGATTCCACGTCTGTTACAAATACCACCCAACTTAACGGAACTATTATTATTCTTCCCAGCGCAAGTGGAGGTTCGTTAACGGGAATAGCGAATTGCGAATTGTTGCAATTTGGAACCTCAGCATCTAATCAGAACATATCGAATTACACAATTAGTCGCTGCAACTTAGGACACGTTTATTTAGGATCCGTTGCGCCTGGTAGCTCAACTAATATCACATTCAGTGAAAATATTATTGCTTATATGCACGGATTTAATACCACCAATAATGTTCTTCAAAAGAATATCATCGGTATTCTATCTGATTTTGTTTACAACAACTCATTTCGAAACAATATTTTTTTAGGAGGATTCTCAACCTGCTTGAACGGCGGTTCTTCAGCTAGTGTAATTTCCGTTAGCAATTGCATTTTCGAGAACAATGTTTTTATCACCTCTTTCAGTAATATTGCGAATTGCATTTTCAATAACAATCTTTTTGTTCAACCCATCAGTTTTCCATCATCAACGAATATAGGTTCTAACAATATTTCTAATCAATCACAAAATTCAATTTTCATTAATCAGACTGGAGGGGCTTTTAGTTATACTGATAACTACCATTTAAAAGCTAGTTGCCCAGGAGTGATGGCTGGAACCGATGGAACAGATGTTGGAATCTACGGAACAACACAACCGACAAGTGAAGGTTGGGTACCAGTTAATCCACACATATACTTCAAACAAATTGCTCCTCAAACAGGAAATGATGGAAAGCTTAATGTGCAGATTAAAGTAAGAACCAACAATTAGCATACAAGACAGGAACCTGACGATAATCTAAAAGTCAACATAAAGGTTAGGACACATCAATAGTAATGAAGTTGCCAAAATGAAAAAGGTTTTAATATACATACTATCATTTTTTTTCATTTGCCACAGTTTTGGTCAAACCCTAAGTGGTTATCGTTATTGGTTCGATGACCAATTCTCAAATGCTCAAAATATTACAGGAGGATTTGGTAACAATTACTTTTTACAACAGAATTTTACCGTTTCGCAGTTAAGTGATGGCCTTCACACATTCAATATTGCGTTTAAAGAATCATCAAATGTATGGAGTAGTACAAGTTCAACTTTTTTTTATAAACAAACAGTAAACGTTGGTACAGGACCGGCGCAATATCAGTATTGGTATGATAATGATTTCTATAATGCATATACCAATTTCATTACTTCAACTAACAATCTTTACTTAGTTACAGATTTAGATGTAAATAACCTTTCAAATGGCTTGCATTCATTAAATATGCGCTTTCGTCCGGATGGTGGAAGCTGGAGTGTTGTAACCACTTCTTTGTTTTACAAAATGTCTGGGACAATGAACAGCAATTTAACAAGGTATCAATATTGGTTTGATAATAAGATTCAGGATAGTATAACTGAAAATCTTACACTGGTCTCTAATCTAAGTCTTGCTACAAGCATCAACACTAGTAGTTTATCAATCGGGCTTCACGTATTCAATGTTCGTTTCAAACAAGATAATGGTTTATGGAGTGTTGTAAAGAGTGATTTTTTTATTAATAACGACATTACTCAGACAAATAGCAGCATAAAAACTTACAAATATTGGTTTGACAACAATTCGAATCAGTCCGGACAAATTTCCATCGGACAGACACCAGGAGGTTCTTTTATTTCAAATCTTGATGTCGAAAGTTTAACTAACGGGTTACATACTGTCTCCTCTATGTTTAAAGATGCAAACGGTTTATGGAGTAGCCCCATAACCTCATTTTTTAATAGAGGTGATATTCTGCGTAAAGAATATGTATATCCTAAGATTTATTTATCAAAGTCAACGATCAGTGCTGGTCAAAAAGATACGATTACTGGAAAAGACTTTGTACCTAATGGTGAAGTTCAACTAACCATTTCCTTGACCTCAACAACTACACCGTTGGTAGACACGATTATCGGTGCCAACGTGGAAGGAAAGATTAGCTTTGAATTTGTCACAGTTACCACAACTTTGCCTGGCATTTATGGGATAACAGCATATGATGTCAATAATTCTCAGACAGCATATCCAGCAAGAATAGAAGTTAAACCGATTAGCTCACAACCACCAAAGTATATTTCCATAAATACCCCCGAAAATGGAAAGGCATTTTCCCAGGGAGAAGTAGTAAAAGTATCTTGGGACGATAAATTATTAGCTGACCAAGCTTTAATTAGTAATACGGCATCGAGGGCATTTAAGTATAAATTGGAATACAGCCTGAATAACGGAGCATGGAACCTTTGTCCCGACAGAGGATCATATACCAATGGGGAACTCAATGGAAGATACTTTGTAAATCAAAATCCTGATAACAAATTGAATTATGAATTTGTCACAAATCAAATTGGGTTTTACAGAATAAGGATCACAGATTTATTTAATGCAGCCAATAATGCCATTTCAAATTCCTTTGAAATAAAGTCTTTTACTCAGCAAATGACCGTAGACTTGCTCTGGGACAACAGCTGCCCTGATGTATTAGGAACACCAATCGGTGTTAGTGCTGATGGTGTAGCAAGACTTATAGTGAAAGTTTCTAAAGTAAATAATGTAAAAGATATAGCAACAATTTCTTTAAAATTAGAAGACAATCTAAATTCTAGCGGTACTCGATTATTAGGCAAGTTAAAATTATGTACCAACATTTTAAATTACACAACAGAGGCAAATGACGCTAATCTAACTTTATTACCTACTTCCCAAACAATAGATCAGACGAGAAAAAGTTTCTATTTCTGGTATGTGGCTCCTGACGATTTCAGTAGAGGGCAAAACGACTATTATTCGGGAAGCCGAGACATCAAAATTTTAATAACGGTAAATTATACAGACAACAGCGTAGTTCAGTTCTACAGCAATAAAAATATTGAAGTAGTACGACCGCCATTGATGCTTGTCCATGGATTAGCTGGAGAGCCTAGCAGTTGGAAATATTTTGATTTCGATTTAGACGCAACTGGTGCTGCTCTTTGGGCACCTGTTGCAAGAAATTACTTTAAGGCCGGAGTTAGAACTCCAGATATGTATGAATCAGGATGCTATAAACAAAATGCTTGTGAATTGTTGAATTTGACTTTTAGCGGTTGTAATAATAATGGCAACGAAGTATGGAACACGGGTATACCTGGTTACGTTAACAAAAATTCATTTGCCTATATGTTGCAAACGGCACGAAAAAATAAATATGCTGCAAACAGGGTTGATTACGTTTGTCATAGTATGGGTGGTGACATGGCACGAACAGCAATTAATTTATTCCCAGAATTTTATTCACCTGTTGCGTCGAATACTAGCTGCCCTTATAAAAATTATGATCGCGGTTTCATAAACAAATTAATTACCATAAATACTCCATTTAATGGCTCCCCGATTGCTGATCTTGGATATGATCTGTCACTTTTTTCAAAAAGCATTTTAGAGGTTAGAACTGCACTAGAGGATTTAGGCAAACTTGATCCAATGTTTAACGCGTTTTTTCTGAATAAAACTGTCGAACCCAATACCGGTAGACAGTATATCCCTATAGCACCGGCAATTAAAGATTTACAAAGCCAAAGTGGTGGAATTATATTTAAAGAAACTTACGTCAAAAACCACTTAATATACGGACAAGTTCAAGTTAGTGATCTGGCTGCTTACTTAATATGTTTTGCAGCTAATAGAGACTACATACAAAAGAAAATGGGGCCGTTTATTACACTGGTAATGAATCATCCCTCCTTTAATCCGAAAAAATCGTTTTGTGATAATCTAAGCAGCATTTTTTCGAATTATGGGGAACCGGGTTTTTTTGGAAACAGTGACTTAGTTGTACCTGTAAATAGCCAAATTGCAAATAGAGGACTGGCCTCTTCTTCTGTAAAACGCTTCACCGGGCTTGAGGCTAGACACACTTATACTTTGGAAAGCAACAGATCAATCATTTCAAATCGGGAAGTATCTAGACATGTACAGTTTATTCTCAATCAGAGCATGGAATCGCCGTATTTTGCGGACAAGTTATTGGCGAATCCAAATGTAGATGGAATTCAATATCGGACATTATCGACCGATTCAGTCATACAAAGTATCGACTCTATTAAGATAAAAATCGTTTCAGCACCAAGTACTCTGAGTTTAGATAGCTTAATAGATGTGAGAATCAATCTGAAAGATTCCACCGGTCTCAAATTTATTAGAGTAGCTTTTCAGGGACAATTATATTTTTCGAATTCAACAATTTCCGACCAAAGATTTAATATCCAAATTAGTCCTGCACTACCGGGCAGGAATTTACTGATTGCAAGCGCTGTTTACGATTCTGTTGGATATCAAATCATCCATAGTGATACTACTACGGTCAATTGTAATATAGAGACAACTCTTACAAAATTTTTCATTGAGCCAAAGGAACGTTATCTAAATAAAGATCAAGTTAACATCCCTCAATATAGTGCGGTGCATACTAATTATATTATCAATGTACCATATACTGATAGTTCACTTCACATATTTATAGCCGACACGAATGTTGTAAAATTTATTGATAGTTTAAAGAGATTTAAAGCGGTCAGCGACACGGGTAGCACCTTCTCGATTATCACTTACAAGGGATTCAAAGACACTATTTACTATTTTATTGGCGACTTAGACAATGACATGGCAATTACCAATTCTCCAATTTGTCCTGGTGGCTCTAAACAATTTACTTCTGGAATTGTCTCCGCCAATAGTGCAATACGCCAATGGCAGGTTGATGCTGGTACAGGATTCACCAATATTACCAATGATTCTGTGTTTTCTGGAGCAACTTCTGATACACTTAGAATTACAAATCCTCCAACTTCGTGGTATGGCTACAAGTATCGCTGTATTGTTAGCGATGGAAACAGTTTCATAACAAGTGAAACATTTCAATTGAAATTTGCTCAGGCATGGAAAGGTTCAACAAGCACTGCGTGGGAAAACAGTGCAAATTGGGATTGTGGCATTCTGCCTGATGAAAACACCGATGTAATAATAAACTCAGCTCCATTTTACCCGACAGTTAATACTAATGTTTCATGCAGAAGTTTAACACTCAATCCAACAGTCACGATTACGCTCAGCGCGGGTCATACATTAAACATCAAAGGGAAAAATAACTAATTGCTATTAAATTCTCTCTTCCATTGATTGCTTCACAAAGCAAAAAGAAGATGTGGTTCGATTGCCCTATGTCGTTACTTGAAATTCTTTGTTCTTTAGTAGCTATCAATATTCCGCATCATCTTCTGCAAAAACCTTTTCACATTTTCCTTTGCCTCATAATCTACCTTATCACTGTTCTTCTGTAAACTTTCTGTACTAAATCCTTTTTGATTTTTGTTTGTGAGATGAGAACCTGTTTTTTCAAACAGGCTCTTATAGGTTTCGCCGGGGGCGCCACCTGAGTCAATAAAAGATTTATGCAACAAATAAATTTCCGAGCCTTTAAAAGGAACATGAACATAGAAGTCGCTCTTTGGGTTTTGTTCGGAAATAGGAACGACAAAATGCATAGGCTCTCTTTCAAGGAATTTCACTTCCTCTTCTATCCAATGATTAACCTGCTCCTTTAGCGATGGCATATCGGAGGACAAAGAACAATTCAATTTAGAGGGCAGTTGATTTATTTTCTTTTGTTCAAATCGCAGGGTGGATATTTGTTCCTTCCTGGTGATTAATGTTTCAATTTGCGAACTAAGTCTTTCATATAGATAAGATAGGTAATCGTTATCATTATAATTAAAATAAACCAGTACTTCCTTGATTGAATTTTCATTAGCGAGAGTTTGATCAGTAAGTAACTGATTCATCAAATCCTTTTGATACATTAGCTCATTATATGTTGCACCACCTTTCTTCCTTAAACAAAATTCACGGAAGTTATTAATGAGGATGTTGACCACGGCATGAATCGCCGGAGCAAATGGTACGACGGTTGTTTTCATAATGTCAATTTGTTTGCATAATTCTTTTAGTGAGATCGCAAGGTAACCTGCAGGTACTTTCTCATTTCGGTCAAAATAATTACTGAAGAAATCTTCGATGAAATCCAGCGTATTTTCCAAATGACGGCTGATCGTCTCATACAAATAAGCAATCTTGCTATTCAAATTCTTATATTGCTGATATGAGTAAAGTTTATCCAATAAACGGATAAGCATTGCCTGGTTCAGTTTCACATAATGCTGTTTGTCCTTGATTTTTGATCTCTCAAGAACTCCTTCTATAAGACGGTTTCTCACCTTCTCCTGCTGTTCTGTTGATTGCTCAATAAAAAGCGCTATTGATTCATCTTTGTGTGAGAATAGATTAACGTTGTCGGGGTGCAGCGTATTTGAAATAAGTGCATTCCACATTTGCAAGGTGTTAGGCATACGTAAGGTTTGGGGTTGTAGGTTTTTATAGTTCCCCTTTAATCATAAGTTAGACAGGCTACGTACTATGCGCAAGCCACTTTCTTGGGGACTTAATGCAAAGTTGAAGTACAATCATGGTCACGCCTATAAGCGATCAGTAGTATTTCCATACGTATAAATCAGTATTTTTTGACGATTCAGGCAGGTAGTAATCTTGGTAGTGTAACTGAAGTATTTTGATCCCGCCGGTATTTTATAGTTTCCGGTTTAATTCAGCATTCTCTAGTTTATTGATTAACTCAACTTTATTCTTCACTTCCGCTTTTTCAAAAATATTTTGAACGTGTTTTGTAACAGTTCTTTCCGCTATAAATAGCTTTTCGCCTACTACTTTATAGGTATATCCCTGGCATATTAATTTCGCAATTTCTTTTTCACGGGCCGTCAAATTGTATAAGTTCGCATTTCGATCAAAGTTTGTAATTGTATCGGAAAAGCCAGTATCCTTTGTTCCTACCACCTTAAAGGCCTGGCTCAAAAAAGCCGTTTTCAGTCGGGCAGCATTCGCCAATATCGAGTCCGCCTTTTGGATTAATTCCAAAATAGAAAATGGCTTCTGTATAAAGTCGACAGCTCCTAATTTTAAACCGAGCAGTTTATCTTGCTTTGTCGATTTTGCCGATAAAAAGATGAACGGTATATAATTGTACTGAGGATCTTTCGAGATAATCTTTGCGAAGGAAAAGCCATCTACCTTATCCATCATGACATCGGAAATTATTAGGTCTGGAATAATTGGTATATCCCTCAGCTTCTTTAGCGCTTCGTTTCCGTTTAATGCGACATAGACATTATAGTGTTCATTTAGTTTTTTAGACAGATAATTTACCATTGTTATATTGTCCTCTACAACAAGAACAGTCGGTTTGGATTCATCGAACTTATTTTCCTGAATATTCAAAACGTTATCGTGAACCGAAGTAAAATGAAGATTGTTGCCGGATGAAATCTTATCGTTGTCTGATAGAAGGTGTTTGGATAAGACTACTTTGATGCTTGTGCCAGGGCCAAATTTAGAATTGCTTTCAACTTTAATTTCACCTTTTAAATCGTCAACTACTTTCTTTACTATTGGCAGCCCGAGCCCCATCCCCTGGATATTTCGCTTTTGACTGGATATTTGATAATATGGTTCGAATATTTTTTTCTGCATCTCGGTTGGGATTCCGACGCCATAATCTTTCACAATAAAATTTGCCTTTTCCCAATCAGCCGTCAGCGAAACTTCTACTTTGCTTTCGTTATTTGAAAATTTGATGGCATTCTCAATCAGATTATTTACAATTCGATTCAATGCTATCGGATCTGCCTTTATGAAAATATCATCCTCAATATTCGATACTAATTGTATTCCTCGTTGTTCTGTATATTTCCGGAACAAAGCAACAGCATCCTCAACTATCTCACTGAAATTTGAAACAAGATCGTGATCATACACAACCAATCCTTTATTAAAACGTTCCAGATCGAACAGATTTATCATGTCCGTTGAAAGCTTATCAATGCTCCGCTTTACTATTGATAGTTCTTCCGAATTTCCTTTTTCATGAATGTATTCTTCGAGATAATTATTTATGAGCGTAAGGGGAGTTTTTGTTTCATGGGCGAGATTCACAAATGTGTTAGTTTTCTGCTCATTTATTTTTTCCAATTCTTTGGTTCTCTTGTTTACTTCATTTTGCAAATTTGTGTTCCAATTCATCAGTCTCAATTCAGAATCGATCAAACGTTGATGTTCGTTCCTGATTTGGCGAACATTTTTCTTCACGTGAAGCGCAAGCAAGAGCAGGAATCCAACATTTGTTATTGATGCCTCGGCAGCTTGGCCAAGTTGGAAGTAATCAATAAAAGGCAATCCAATCCATGGAGTTAGGCTTAAAAAAAGAACTGTTACTTCCTCTTTGGCTTCTTTACTACTAAAGTCGTTTTGATACTTAAAACGCACAGATCTGTAAAGAGATATAAGGATCCACAAACCATAAAGCACCGCCACCACAAATAAATTTTTTGCCGTCATTATGTTTCCAGACAAATAGTATATCATCACAAAAAGTATATAAGGCAACATGAGAAATATGTATACGCCTTTATAAGCATGGAATTTCATCTTCTCAAGGCCAAAGCCTTTATAGACATAGTAAGGAAAATAACAGGGAACAATAAAGCCCGTAGCATACGCTATGACTTCCTGTGCAAAAACAGAGCCCGGCAGGTTGGGATCAGGTAGCAACCCTCCGGTAACATTATAAACAATCAGGAGAGATATTAAGATTACGTTGAGGAAAGTTTGCTTGTCATCCGGTCGTGCGAGCCGATAAATTACCAGGTAGAAAAAGATCACTATTTCTATGGACACAAATATAAATGTGACAATATGCATTTGTGTTCCCGGCAGCAACATAAGATACTTTTACTTCTATTCTTTCTTTAGGAAGAACAACCTGTAACCGAGATCAAGCTCATTGTATATTTTGAATCCAAACTTTTCGTACCAGGGAATATTTTTTAGCGTAGAAGTTTCTAAACAGATTATTCTCTGTTTGGACTGACCTTCCTTGATCACTTCGCTTAACAACCTTCCGCCGATCCCCTTATTTTGCTCTGAAGGGTCTACACCGATAAACCACAAATTGTATAATAGTCCAGGTGGATGAAGCTTTCTTATTTTGGATTCACGCGCCATTGCCTTCATCACATTTCCTAAACCCATACTTTTAAAGATCAGCCGTACGTCAGCCAGCGTCGACTTAAGTGTAGATTTTTTCTTGTCTGGCATCAGGACCATTGCACATCCGTTTTTATCTTCTGTCACGAAAATATCACCGAACCAATAGCAAACATCAAAGGAGTACCTCATCAGATTTCGAATTCTCTCAACCCTGTTTTTATCTTGCTTTATTACATAGTTCACACTTTTGTTATCATCAAATGAAGCTGTAAGAATTTCTACAACCCTTTCCTTGTCGGCGTATTCTGCCCTAATCATGGGTTATTAATTTTAAGGGAGCAATAGATACTTTTGGGTTAAAAAGAGATACCAACAAATGATAAATTGCGAGAAAAACCTTTGATTATTTGGAGGGGGTTATTTGATTTTTCTCAAAATTCTCATCACGACCCGCAACTCACAGTCCACTGCTTTATCATCTACCCATCAATTCAGAATTGATACTCTAAGCTACATATTATTACTGAAATTTAGAATGAATTACATTGCGACAGGGTGAATTCTGAGTCAGTATTTTTACGATTTTTTTCCAGTTCCCAAGTTCGCATCTGCTCACAATTGCCAAAGTCATTTCGTATGACCCGTAAAAGTCTTTTGAATCAACTTGAGTTGGCTTATGCCCCTTTGAATACATGCATTGGCAATCAGTTTCACAATCTCGAAAATACTGTTAATGACCCCAGAACATAAATTTCTTTCAGATAGTCTACACGCCAGTTTGACAAAACTCTCAACAAGTTCTTTATTCGGAGTTCTTGAAGCTCAAAGAAAAACTTTTGACTTTGCTTGTATATTAAATAGGGACTTTAGCAGAGGCCTTGTTTCACAAGTTCTTTGGCAAAACTTCACAGGAGTAGAAAAAGATTTACGAACCCTATTACATGACACAACTTCAAAGATTAAAGTCTACTTGTTTAAGGACTCAGTGAGTGCAAGAGCAAAAATTGAAGAAATCCTGAATTCTTATAAAGCCCCAGATGTAAATAATCGGTTGCTAAAGGGGCTGAGGTTGATTCCGATTCAACATGACTTTGATGCTGACAAAGAAAGCCAACGAGATTGGATGAATAAATATATAGAGAAGTATATTTCTGAAGACCTTCTGTTCAATGTTGTGTTCGGTAATTTTAGTAAGGCAGACTTATTAACTTTCGAAAATCATGGAGGTCCCTACGGTCTTAAATATGCTCTTCTTCAAGAAATTACAAAAAAGCCTTTGCTTCACATGCCCACTTTTAAGAAAGAATTGGGCTACAGCACATCTGGTACAATTCGAGAAGGTCTGATAATGTTGAATGCAACGGGATTAATAAAATCTCCAAGAAGAAATATTCAATGCTTTCCAACAATTAAAGGGCGGTGGCTTTTGGACATAACAAAAAGGTTAACATTTGACTTTATTTACAATAAGTCGTGGTCGGCTGAAACAGCTTTCATATTCGAATGCCTTGACATTAAAATGCCAAACTTTGAAAATAATTTTCATGATGAAATCGAAACGTTTTGGAATGAACCCGTTCATAATATACTCTACCATGCCCTTTATTGTAAAAAAGGTTTTGGTAGAGATTTGTTAGAAGGTATCGATATAAAAAATCCAAAATTCTACTCAACAGATTTTATACAAGAAACAAAAAAGATATTAGAATCCTCCGAATATGGTCGAGTGGAGATTGATTTTCTAACTGATAGCGACGCTTTATTATTTAACGACGATTTTGACTAAATAAAAACCGCCCCACGAACTTTCTCTTCAGCCACATGGAGTTTTATGCAAGTGTGGCTGGACAATCAAACATCAGCCTTTGCAAATACAAGCTCTGGGCCTACTGCATCAGGTTGACAATAGGCGGACGAACAAGAATGAGCTACTTGGCAATATCAGCAATGATTCCAGCAGCCAAATGTTAATCAGCTTTTAGTTGTTAACTTCATCATTAATAACAATATTTAGCTTCGGCTCCAGGTTTGCAATCATAAAATGCTAGGCCATCCCGAAGTCTTCTAACGTTATAGCCATAAATGATAGCTTATGCCAGCTAATACACGCAGATTTCAGGAATCCATTACCAGAGAGTTGGAAATAATCAAAGACAGGGTTCGTGACATTATTGGTAACAGACACTGGGGAGAAGAAGGCAGATTTAAAGAAGCAATTCTTAAAAACATTCTTAGAAAATTTCTTCCACACAATATTTCTATCGGAACAGGATTTATTGTAAACTCAGATAATGGAAATGACATAAGTCGTCAATTGGACATTATTTTATATGACAATACTTGTCCAGTTTTATTCTCTGAGGGTGACTTCATTATTACGACAAAGAAAAATGTAAGAGGAATAATTGAAGTTAAATCAAAGATTACAGCCACAAGTCTAAGAAACGTAATTCAACAATTTGACGAATCAATTGAAATGCTTCTGCCGTTCAATTTGTACAGACCAACTTTTATTAGAAGACTAAGAGATTATCAGACAAAACTTTTTCTTGGAGTTTTTGCTTTTGAATTTAATGGTAATTTAGACTCTGACAGAATAGACAATGCTTTAACAACTTCTAGAAGTTTATTAAACCATTGTTCACTTGGAACAAATATTTTTATCAAACGATGGCGTAGAGAGGATGCTGAAAGACTTGAACCGCCCGTAAATTCGCAGACTGACTTCTATAACATTTATGATATAAACAATCTGTCTTTTTCATATTTTATTTCAAATCTTATAGACATTGTTAGTGGAGGGTTGAGTGACAGATATTGGTTTTCTTTTCCTATACCTGGGACTAAAGAACTTCATAGGGTAAGAACAATTTCATTACCACAACAATAATACGGCATCCATCAGAAAAAGGTTTCCTGCTATGGCGACGCCGTGGAACTTCCGCTTTTGGGTCAACATTCAGCATGGGTATCCTAAGCGAAGCCGCCCCCTTTTTTTAAAGTTACATAGGAGCAACGGCCTTGAATTCCTTATCTCTTCCAAACTTCTTTTTGTATTGCAGTTTTTTTACATAAAATTTGCTAAATATTTTAGCAAACATGTATCTCAACTGCAAAACGTATTATAGCTTTCGCTACGGAACGATTTCGACGGAGGCGCTGGTCGCAACTGCAGTTAATAAGGGAATTTCTTCGCTGGCAGTGACAAATATTAATTCGACCTGCGACATTTGGAACTTTGTACAGCTTTCTCAGGAAGCAGGAATTAAACCGGTTGCAGGTGTTGAGATTCGAAATGAAGATGAGTTCCTTTGTATTTTACTTGCGCAGAATAATAAAGGGCTTTCATGGATCCATGAATTTTTATCAGAATATCTACTGGAAAAAAAATCGTTTCCAAAATTTATTTACAACCCCGATGTGTTTATCATCTATCCTCTGCATGCAAAGCCATTGTCTGAATTACTGCCGAATGAAAAGATCGGAGTGCTTCCCTGGGAAGTAAATAAATTAATTTCTGTCGACTGGAAAAATCACAAAGAAAAATTTGTTATCCGCCAGCCGGTAACTTTTCAAAATAAAGTTTACTTCAATCTTCATCGTCTGCTTCGCGCCATCGACAAAAATTGTTTGCTTTCAAAACTGCCTCTAGTGTCACAGGCACACGAGCAGGAAACATTTGTATCACCGGATGAAATACTGAAATCTTTTAAGGAGTATTGTTTCATCGTTACCAATACTTATAAGTTGATGGATGCATGTTCTGTTACGATAGATTTTCATGCAGATAAAAACAAAAAGTGTTATAGCGCATCAAAAGAGGACGACAGAATATTGCTCGAGAAGTTAGCGTTGGATGGGTTCACATTCAGGTACGGAAAGAAAAATAAAATTGCAAAGGACAGGTTGCAAAAGGAACTCAAGATCATCGACCAGATGGGATTTAATTCTTACTTTCTGATCAACTATGATATTATCCGGTACGCTGAGTCCAAAGGTTTTTATTACGTCGGGCGCGGCAGTGGAGCGAATTCCATTGTTGCTTATTGTCTGCGCATAACCGACGTTGATCCCATCGAGCTCAATTTATATTTTGAAAGATTTTTAAATCCTGAAAGAACTTCACCGCCCGATTTCGATATTGATTTTTCATGGACAGACAGAGATGAGGTAATCGATTATATTTTTAAACGTTATGGCAAAAATCATGTGGCGCTACTCGGATCATATTCGACTTTCAAACATGATGCAGTTATCCTGCAACTCGGTAAAGTGTTTGGCTTACCCACGGAAGAAATAAAAACATTGCAAAAAAGAAATAAAGCGGAAGATAATATTCAGCGATTGATTCTAAAGTATGGAAGCCTGATGCATGGCTTTCCTAATATCATGTCACTGCATCCATGTGGTATGCTAATCACTGAGAAAAATATTAATGATTATGCACCCACATTTATGCCACCCAAGGGTTTTGCCACTACGCAGATGAATATGTTTACAGCAGAAGATATTGGCATAAACAAGTTTGATATTTTAAGCCAGCGCGGACTAGGACATATAAAAGAAGCGCTACGCTTAATAAAACAAAATAAAAATATTGATGTCAATATTCGTGATAATTTCAGAAATGATGAAGCCATCAAAAAACAAATTCGCGAAGCAAATACGATCGGATGCTTTTATATCGAGTCACCGGCAATGCGGCAACTGCTGAAAAAATTACGCTGTGATGATTATCTAACGCTCGTGGCTGCAAGCAGCATCATTCGTCCGGGCGTCGCGCAATCGGGAATGATGAGAGAATATATTTCGCGCTATCACAACAGACAAGAAATAGAATATATTCACCCGCTCTTCGAAGAACATCTTTCAGAAACATTCGGCGTCATGGTCTTCCAGGAAGACGTAATTAAGATTGGTCACTATTTCGCAGAGTTAAGTTTAGGTGAAGCCGACATTTTACGAAGGGCAATGAGCGGCAAGTATAGGTCAAACAACCAGTTTCTTTTAATCAAGCAAAAATTTCTTTCCAATTGTAAACGCATTGGTCATTCAGATGAACTTGCAAATGAAGTATGGCGGCAAATGGAAAGCTTTGCGGGTTATAGTTTCAATAAAGCCCATTCGGCCAGCTTTGCTGTGGAGAGTTACATGAGTCTTTATTTAAAAACTTATTTCCCCAAAGAGTTTATGGTAGCAGTGATTAATAATTTCGGAGGCTTCTATTCCCGGGAACTTTATTTTTTAGAATTACTAAAAACAGGTGGGGATCTTAAACCACCCTGTGTAAACAATAGTGACGAGTACACCAACATTAAAGGAATTGAAGTGTACACAGGCTTCATACACATAAAAGGATTGCAATCAAAATTGATTGACGCAATTTTGGAAGAACGAAAGGAAAATGGTCCTTACCAAAACGTTCAAGATTTTATTGAGCGAACTAATGTTGGACTCGAACAATTGAATACTTTAATTAGCATTGGTGCATTTCGTTTCACCGGCAAGTCAAAGAAAAGATTGCTATGGGAGGCAAATTTTTTGCAAAAGAAAAATCAACCTTCATTGCATACTGGGAATTCTTTGTTCGAAGAACCTCCACTTGAATTCACATTACCAGAGTTAACCGACAATCCTCTCGATGATCTGTATGATGAAATGGAAATTTTAGGCTTTACACTTTCTAATCCATTCTCGATGGTTGATGATAATCCCGACAAGTATGTTTTGGCAAGCGACCTCGGCATGCATATTGGAAAAATTATCACCACGCTCGTTTATTTTATTGCGCGAAAGCACGTCGTAACGAAGTTCGATGATGAAATGTTCTTCGGAACTTTTGTTGACAAAAATTTAGATTGGATAGATACCGTCCACTTTCCTGATTCGGCCAAAAATTATCCACTGCATACAAATGGATTTTATAAAATAAAAGGAAAAGTAGTGGAAGATTTTAGGGTACACAGTATAGAAGTACACAACATGTATAAGGTAGGATATAAACAGCGTAGTTATACAAACTTAGCATGATGATCTTAACAGAGGACAGGCATATTGCTCATATGGATTTAGATGCATTTTATGTATCAGTTGAAGAATTGCGTAATCCAAAATTAAAAGGCAGGCCAATATTGATTGGTGGTATGAGTGATCGTGGAGTAGTAGCCGCTTGCAGCTACGAAGCAAGAAAATTCGGCATCCACAGTGCGATGCCCATGAGAGCTGCATTGCGTCTATGCTCTCACGCTCTTGTTATTAAAAGCGATTTTGAGGCATATAGCAAATATTCAAAGTTGGTAACCGAGGTTATCAAAGATTCAGTTCCGTTATTTGAGAAATCGAGCATCGATGAATTTTATATAGACCTAACCGGCATGGATAAATTTTTCGGTTGCAAAAAATTCAGTGATGACTTAAAACAAAAAATAAACAATGAAAGCGGACTGTCGATTTCATACGGTCTCGCATCAAATAAATTAATCAGTAAAGTGGCAACCAACGAAGTGAAGCCAAACGGGCAATTGGAAATTCCCTTCGGTAATGAAAAGTCTTTCTTAGCTCCGCTGAGCATCATGAAAATTCCCGGCGTCGGGAAAGAAACAGGCTACAAACTTTTGAAGATGGGAGTTGAAACCGTAAAAACATTAAGTGAAATTCCCATTATCCTCTTACAAAATCTGTTAGGCAAATGGGGCAGCGAGTTGTGGCGCAAAGCAAACGGAATTGATCAAAGCCCTGTAATACCATTTCGTGAACAGAAATCAATCAGCACAGAAAATACTTTTGATGCTGATACGATTGACATAAATTTTATTAAAAGAGAACTAGTCCGCATGACAGAAAAGATTGCATTTGAATTAAGGGCCCAAAATAAACTTACCGGCTGCGTCACAGTTAAATTGCGCTACAGCGACTTTCAAACCGTAACTAAACAATCATCAATTACCTACACTTCTGCCGATCATGTTTTACTTCGAACAGTGAAAGAATTATTTGCTAAACTTTATGAGCGAAGGCAGTTAATAAGATTGGTAGGAGTTCGCCTCACAGATTTAATTCCCGGCAATTATCAAATCAATTTGTTTGACGACACACAGGAAATGATAAAACTTTATCAAGCCATTGACAGCGTCAAAAGACAATATGGAGAAAACTATCTCATCCGAGCGGCAGGCTTTGATGGAGTTCGTCATATTAGGTCTGGAAAACGTTTCAGTTCATTTAACCCCTAAACTATGAATACATTATTTGATATTGGACCTGTCTTACCTGAAGGTTTTAACTACTATCCAAATTTTAAAAGTGAAGAAGAAGAAAACCTGTTGATTAAAAGAATTGAAGAATTTAATCTCCAGCCAATGAAATTTCATGAATACGAAGCGAAAAGAAAAGTGATAAGCTTTGGCCATGGTTGGAGCTTCACTGAAAAAAAACTTAAAGAAGGAAATCCTATTCCGAATGAATTTGTATTTCTAGTTGATAAAATCGCAAATCAACTTTCAATCTCAAAAGAATCGGTTGCACAATTCCTGATTACAGAATATCCGGTCGGATCTGTTATTAACTGGCACCGGGACGCCCCCCCTTTTGATATTATTGCCGGTGTGTCTTTAGCTGCCAACTGCATCTTTAAACTAAGACCGCAAGAGAAAGAAAAACAAACAAGATCCGCCACTATCTCGTTGGACGTTAATCGGCGTTCGCTTTATACAATGCAAGGAGTAGCAAAAAATGATTGGCAACATAGCACGGCGCCAGTCCAGAAAGTTAGATATTCACTTACCTTCAGGACGCTGAAAAAAGTTAGTTCGAAACCATGCTTATTTACTTTTCTTAGTCGCACTTTTCTTTTTTGGTTGATCGCCTTGATCTCCATAACCCGGTTTTACTTCTTTCTTTGCATGACGCTTAACATCCTGGCCTAGAGACTTGCCAACATCATCACTTTCTTTTATTCTTCCTTTTTCATCTCTCTTAATAAAACGCTTGTCACCTTTGGGTTCAATTAATTCCCGCTTTCCTGATGATTTATCTGCTTTTGTTGCTTTAGCCATAACGAATATTTTAAGGGTTTGTAACTTACTCTTGATTATCAAATGTTCTGCCACAAACTGGCACAGATTTTAAGCTCGTGACAATGATGTTAGAAACCTATAAACAGAAGAGAAACTTTTTGAAAAGCCCGGAGCCGGTCGGTGGTGTACCATCCGGTAAAAAATTGCACTTTGTTGTACAAAAACATCATGCTTCTCACCTTCACTATGATTTCCGGTTAGAGTTAAAAGGGATTTTAAAGAGTTGGGCTGTTCCAAAGGGTTTATCAATGAATCCGGCTGAAAGAAGATTAGCGATGCTGGTGGAAGATCATCCCTGGGATTATAGAAACTTTGAAGGAATCATTCCGTCCGGGTATGGAAAGGGTACGGTGATAGTTTGGGACAACGGAAGCTATGAAACAACTGAAATAAAACATTCGGATAAAAAGGCACAAGAGCATTCTGTCATGAGCCAGTTTTGGAAAGGGCAAATAAAGTTCACATTACATGGTCATAAGTTGAAAGGGACTTTTGTAATTTCTAAAGTTCGGTCGGAAAACGAAGCCGATAAAAATAAGTGGTACATAGTAAAAATAAAAGATCGGTATGCAACTCGAGATGATATCACCAAAAAAGATAAGTCTGTTTTATCAAAGAAAACTTTAGAGCAGGTGGCAAAAAATCCGTCAGCAGAATGGCAAAGTCACAAACCGGAAGCTAAAAGCAAAAAGCAGAAAAACGAAACACAGTCTTCCGAAAATGATGTAAGTAAATTAATACTTAAGGGGCAGAGGTCATCTTTCCCTTCCGGAATTGAACCAATGCTTTCCACCTTGGTTAAAGAGCCCTTCAATGATGAAAGATATTTGTATGAAGTAAAGCTGGATGGATACCGGGTTATTGCATATGTAAAAAATAAGAAAGCCAAATTACATTCACGCAGTGGCTTGAATTATTCTAAATATTATACCTCAGTGGTCGATCAGTTAAACGAATTGGATTTTGATGTAGTGCTGGATGGTGAGATAGTAGCATTGAATGAAAAAGGGCAACCTGATTTTGATGCACTTCAAAAAAATGATGGAAGCTTCCCACTTGCTTTTTACGCATTTGATATTTTATGGTATGAAGGTTACAACCTGATGGAGCTTCCGTTGGAAGAAAGAAAAAAAATATTATCCGAAGTATTACCGCAAAACGAAATTATCAGGTACAGTGAAAGTTTTGATGACGGATTAAAATTGTTTAAGCTGATGGAGCAACTGGAGATGGAAGGAATGGTGGCAAAGATGAGAGACAGTAAATACCAACCAGGTAGACGGGGAAGGGATTGGCTCAAAATTCAAACCGAGAAAAGACAGGAGTTTGTTATTGGGGGCTGGGCTGAAAGTAAAAGTGGAACAGCGTTTCGCACGCTTCTGTTCGGCCTCTATGAAAGAGGAGATCTGAAATTTGTTGGGCATGCAGGTCATGGTTTTAAAGAAAAAGATAAACCTGCGATCAAAGCGAAGCTTAAGAAACTGGAGATAAAAAAATGTCCTTTCAGTAATCCGAAAGCAATAGAAGTTGAGACTGAAGTTCACTGGGTAAAACCGGAATTGGTTGCAAACATTAAATTCTCTACTTACACTAATAGCGGCAAAATTAGAAAGCCCGCAGTCTTTTTAGGTTTCAGAGATGATAAAAATCCGAAAGATGTGATCGAAGAAAAGGCTGTCGAAACAGAAATTGTAAAGACCAAAGAACCGAGCAAAAAAATAGTAACTGCAGAGGATAGCAACTGGAAAGAGCTCGAAAAAGAAAAAACAACGAGCAAGGAAACTTTTAATATTGCAGGACATGATGTAACCCTCACAAATATCGAAAAGGAAATATGGAGGGGCATCACGAAATCGGAATTGATTCAATACTATCATACTGTTGCACCTTTTATTCTACCACATTTAAAAGACCGGCCACTGTCGCTTCACGTAAAAAACAATGGAGCTACGAAACCAGGAGTGTACATAAAAGACATGGAAGGCAGAGAGCCTTCTTTTGCTGAAATATTCAATGTGAAACGCAAGCATAAGAAAAAAGGCAAAAGGGATGAGATTGATTATTTGGTTTGCAATAATGAAGCAACGCTGTTATACATAGTGAATCTTGGTTGCATTGATGTCAATCCCTGGACATCGCGAACATCAGATTATTTACACCCTGATTTTATTATCATCGATCTTGATCCAACAGATAACGATTTCAAAAAAGTAATTGAGACAGCAATTGCAGCCAAACGATATTTCGATAAAGTAAAATTAAAAGTGTTTCCCAAAACATCAGGGAAAACAGGTATGCATCTCTATATTCCTTGCGAAGATTTTACATTTCCTGAAGCGAGAAGTATAGCCGTGAGCATTTCAAAAGAAATCAGTTCACTTATACCTGATATCGCAACCAGTGAAAATACTATTTCCAAAAGAGGAAACAAGGTGTTTGTTGACTACAATCAAAATGACGAAGCTGATACAGTCGCTGCACCCTATTCGGCCAGACCTGGACCGCAGCCCACCGTATCAACCCCTTTGGAATGGAAAGAAGTGAACGAGAAATTGCGTCCTGTAATTTTTGATATCACAAACATTGGAACCCGCATCAAGAAGAAAGGAGATTTGTTTGAAAAAGTTTTTGATGAAGCAATAAGACGATCTAATTGTAAAGTATTAAAGTCACTGCTTTGATTTTTAGGTCATGATTTAAACTGAAAACTGACTTAGAACAAACTGTTCTGAATAGGTTTTGCCGGAGTAGCGGTTTGATTTGCAAATAATGGAGGCATGTCCGCGTAAACAAATTCCTTTGCAGGCTCAATCGACTCTCTGAAATCTTTTGCGATCGTACACACTTCCATTTCATCCGCAGGAATTTGAAATTTTGCAATTTCAGAAATGCGTTCTTCAGTCAAATCACCAAACAACCATTCATATGCAAGATCCTCCGTTAAGATAGTAGGCATTCTTTTCTTACTATTATGAACCTGCTCCATTAATTTATTTGCGACAGTTGTAACAACTGCAAAGCTTTCTACATATTCGCCCGTTAGGTTATCAGTCCAGGGTTGCCATACTCCTGCCATGTAGAAATACTGTTTTTCCTTAAGAGTAATATGGTATGGATATTTTGTTGCGGTTTTTAAGGGTTGTCCAGTTTTTTTGTTAACCGGGTAAACGTGTCGCCATTCAAAAAAACCTGAGGATAATACAAGGCACCGGCGATTTAATCCAGCATCTCTGTAAGTCTTATTTGGGAAAAGCAATTCTTCAGATACTGCATTTAAAGTAATTATTGGAGGGCGAAACTGTCCATTATAATCTTTGTAGCCTTCCCGCATTCGTTTCAGATCATCCCGCGTTCTTATGTTAGCCGGAATGAACCCCCATTCCATTTGAACAATATCGAAATCTTCAATATCCGGTTGTCGTTTCAAAACAGCATTTAAGCCGTAATCAAATCCGATCTGCAAATCCTTTTGCAAAAAATCATAATTGGCAATTGCCTTTTCCAATTGCTTCAACCTAATATATTCAACTCTTGTTACCTTTTGTCCATTATAGTAACACATACTATGATTTCGATTTATTATGTTCTTCAATTAGTTTTCCGATTTCTTCAGCAAGTTGTTGTTTGCCCTCGGGAATAGAAGTCCAGAATTTTGTTGCATTAGCATTCTTTGCTCTTGTAATAACCAAGTTGGGCATATCAGTAAAAAATACCCTGTAGAGTATCTGACCGCCTATTGACACTACATCTATTTTTAACGCTTTGTCCTTATGATTAATTTCAAAACTGTTTGAACTTTTGCTCACTGAAACATTTTTGACGTAATTTAATTTATTTATTGTTCTACATAATTTACCAATGCTTTTTTAATAGGCATCGGAATTTCATGAGAATCCGTGATGTGTAGATAAACCCAAGATTGAAATCAGAAATATCGAGACGTTTAGACATTAGTATCCGAAACGAATTTTTGAATTAAGCCATTCCTGGAGAATAATTCAAAGCTTTTAATTGTATGATGGTATAAGACTTCCTATTTAGTTAAGAATGTTCAATATATTGCACTATTACTCGAATAGAATTTAAATCTAAAAAGCGAGGGCAACGCTATACAAACTGCAAAAATGATGATGAAGATAATTGAGAAACAAAAAATCAAGGTCGGAGACAAAGTAACTTTTGACAATGATAAAATCGAAATTTTCAAATCAGAGACAAGTAGTAAGGATAAGGCAATTCAGCAATATCAACAATTAGTATTGGGTGGAATAGGTCAGATTGGAGTAGTTAAAGAATTAGGAGGTAATTTAACCACAGTTTCATATCCCGACGGCTGGGACTTGCCGGTTCCTACTAGATATCTTATCCTGATGCCAAAATAATAGAGCATTTCTAAACGCCTGTCATTTTATGAATAAGAAATCAAACCCAACTGAGCAATATATTCAACAGCAGCGCGAATTGATTGGTAAACAACTTAGGGCATTCAGGGAAAAAAAGGCATACAGTCAGGATAAATTGGCTGCAATTATGGAAGTAAATCGGTCAACCATTTCAAAAGTTGAGACAGGCAAATTTGCAATTACCATTGATTACCTAGTCAAATTTGCTTGGCAACTTGATTTTGATATTAGTTTAATAAAAAATGGATAGTAAAAATAAATGGCAACAGATATCAAGCCTGCAAAAACAGAATTTCTGAGAGACGGTCGAGCGCCTATCCCTACCAAAGTAGCAACTTCCAGAATTATGAGTGCAAATAAGGCAAAGGGTACGAAACCAGAGATTGTATTTCGAAAAGCTATTTGGAGTGCTGGTGTTAAAGGATATAGAGTGCATTGGAAAAAAGCACCTGGGTCTCCAGATATTGCTTTTCCCGGCAAAAGGATCGCAATATTCATACATGGATGTTTTTGGCATCGATGCCCTACTTGTGCTTTTACTCTCCCCAAAAGCAACACTAATTTTTGGAAAACAAAATTTTTGGCAAATAAGGAAAGAGATGAACGAAAAATAAAAAACCTACTAGAGCAAAACTGGAAATTCTTAATCGTGTGGGAATGCGAGATAAGAGATTCGATCATTTTATCACATAAGATTAGGGATTTAAAAAAAATTTTATCATGACAAAGCAGCAAAGGATCGATTATTTATCGAATTTATCAAGTACAGAGCTAACTAAAAGTATTCTATATAATGGGGAAAGGAATACATTCAACGTCTTTGCTATAGATCTCCATTTCCTCGCTTATAACCCGTATAATGGAAGGATCATGAGCCTGGCAAAATCATTTGAGAATCAGTATGGGAAATTAGACCCCTCTAATGATAAGCATACCGAGATAATTGAAAATTTCATATGGGAATCAGCGCCCGACTACAACAAACATACCTTGGAAAGTCTAAGAAGATTCGGGCAAAATGAAATTGGTATAGTTACTAAGGACGGAATAATAATAGATGGAAATCGCCGAGCGTGTTTATTAAATTTCCTCAATCGAGAAGATAGCGACAACCGAAAATTTCTTTCAATTATTTTACCTGATGAATTAGAAGATCAACAAAAAGAAATTAGCAAACTTGAAACCATATACCAAATTGGAGTTGATGATAAGGTTGATTATAACCCTATAGAAAAATATTTGAAATGTGCAGAATTGTTGAATTACTATACACTTACTGAAGTAAGCCAAATGATGGCCGAGAGCGAATCGAAAATAAATGTATACTTAAGTATATTGAAATTGATGGAAGAGTACTTAATATATCTTGGTTATAAGGGAGTATACACCAGGCTGTATAAAAAAGAAGGGCATTTTGTGGACCTTAATAACTATTTAAATAGTTACACAAAGGGTAGCGCAAAAATATATGTTGACTGGAATTATACAGCAGCAGATATTGAACAAATGAAAAAAATATATTTTGATTATATCAGGCTGGGATATCCAGTTTCGCAGTGTAGAATAATTGGCAGGCCAACAAAATCAAATAGTTTCTTCTGTTTTAATTCAATTTGGCAAGAGTTTAGTCAGGAAATAAATAAGATCAAAAGCGATTACATTGAACCTTCACTTATAAAATTTCATGAAGAAAACAAGGGAACCGATATTGAAGCAGTCATAGAGGATAAAGATAGAGTCTGGTATAACAAAGTAGGTGAAAGGTATATACTCAGTTTAGAATATAGCTCCCGCATTTTAGAGGATAAAAAAGATTCTGCGGCACCGACAGAATTATTACGTCGAGTAAAAGGCACTCTAGGCCAAATAGAGCTAAAGCATATTACCAAAGAAAACGGTATCGAAATCAGTTATCTTTTGAACGACATTAGACAGCAATTGAGCCTAATTAATAACAAACTTATTTCTTTCGGAATAATAGCAAAGGACAAACCGCAATCACAAGCATGAGCATTGCTGCATCTAAAAATCAATTGCGATACATAATTCCTCCAACAGAGGAGAAGGTACTTGTTTTATTCATTCACGGCCTTAATGGAAGAAAAAAGACTTGGGATATTTTTGCGAAAAAACTGCATTCCACTACACAGATCAAAGAGCTATATGACGTCCAATATTTTGTTTATCCAACTTACTTTTTTGAAAATATTTTCAAACCCTTACCCAATATTCAAACCATTGCCGATGGGCTTAAAAGTCACATTGATCTAAACTGTTCAAACTATAATAAAATTATTTTAGCCTGTCATAGTATGGGAGGTCTAATCGGAAGAAGATATCTCTTGCATCATGTAAAAACTATGAAACAACAGCAGTTAAAGGTTAAGGCTTTACTATTGTACGCGACTCCAAATAACGGTTCTGATCTTGCGAAGGTTAATGTATTTAATCCATGGCATAAACAAATTAAGCAGTTGCGAAAACAATCAGACTTCATTGATGATCTCAATGAGGACTGGGATATTTTCAAATTGAAGAATTTAATTGACACTACGTATATAATTGCTGGACGAGACGCTGTTGTGAATAGATTAAGTGCTAAACATTTTTGGGGGAATCAGGCCACAGTCACAAACATCGATAAATCTCATATTGGAGTCGTCAGACCTTTAACTGACGATGATGTTTCATTGAAAATATTAATTTCTAAGATAAAATCAGTATTTGAAATTCAGAATTATGAAGATAGCCCGGAACCGCCAGATGAGGAAGTTGAGTGACTTATAAAAACCATACTTAAGAATGAGAGTAATTGATTTTTTTTGCGGTGCGGGTGGTTTCTCAGAAGGATTCCGACAAGCCGGGTTTGAGGTGATTTGGGCCGTTGATATTTGGCAACCTGCTGTTGACACCCATACTGCCAATCACCCAACTGCAGCCACAATCAAAGGTGATGTCATTAAGATATCACAGCTGCCAGATATTGAATTCGAAGCATTAGTTCCAGATTCAGAAGTAATCATAGGCTCACCGCCTTGTACAGCTTTTTCTAACTCCAATAAATCTGGCAAGGCAGATAAGGCAAAAGGGATTGCTTTGATAGAAGCGTATCTAAGAATTGTTGCCCGTAAAAAATTCAAAAGGAATTCAATACTAAAATATTGGATTTTGGAGAATGTCCCCAAAGTTGATAATCATATAAAAGATATTTATACCGCTAAGAACCTTGGCCTCTCTGGTAATTGGACGTTGCCTGTCAAAAATCATAATACTGGTATTTATAATGCAAAATATTATGGCGTGCCCTCAAATAGGCCACGTTTTTTTTGCGGTGAATTTCCGAAGCCAACAAAGGTCATAGAGCAAGAAAATTCTCTTATTCCACTTAGTCAAATCACTGCGGCTCTAGGAACTCCTAAAGAGAAGTTACATACGAATATAGCTGACCCTTTGTATCAACTAGAACTTCATGGTGAAGAAGTGACAGATCACCATTATGTTCAACAACTAGCGGAATTTGAAGTTGCCAAAGCAAAAAGGCTTAAACAAGACAAAGGTTATATGGGGAAGATGTGCTTTCCAGAAAGTGAAACAAAGCCAGCCAGGACAATCATGGCAACAATTTCTATGTCAGCTCGCGAATCATTCATATTAGGCTATGGCGATAATTCTTATAGAGCCCCTACAATAAGAGAAGTAGCTTCTTTGATGAGTTTCCCAATTGACTATAGATTTTATGCTCCATCGATCGGCACAAAATACAAACTAGTGGGGAATTCCGTCCCGCCATTGATATCCTATGCATTCGCTAAGGCAATTTTTCAAAATGAGAATCTGCAATTTAATATCAATTACGCTCCAATAGTCCATAATAAGGAGCTAGATTTTGTGAATCTTAACCTCGATGAATTTCACATAAATAAAGAAAAAAAGAAAAAACCAGCAGCGAAATTCAAATATCATATTCCGTATTTTAAATACAATGCTTACCGGGTCGAACTAACTAATTATCATTCCAAGTTTGAGAAAGAAGAATATCACTGGCATGCAGAAATACATTATAGCCAAGGCCCTAGAGCCGAACTCTGCAGACCTGATTTGAGACAATTTAGGTTGAAGCAACGAGACCTAAAGATTGCTACTCAATTTATGAAAACTCTAAAAAAGAATTATTCTGCATCTCGCTGGCAGGAATTGTTTAGAATGACTGAAGTAGAACGAAAAATAAATCATGATATTGGCCCATATGAGCTATTAGAATCTATTCGGTCATTTGTTCTCAGCAATTATACATTTTCAAATGAGGACTTATGGACTCCAATATCATGCAAGGGCTTTAAAGCAGTGCCTCGCCCCATTATTATTGGCTATTATATATTGTATAAATCGTTAAAAAGTATGAAGGTCAATTAAATCGAAATTGAAAGCTCAATTGGAAAAATAGAGCGAAACCCAATTTCGACTGGAATTTATGATCAAAAAGTATTCTTACCGTAAAAAGAAGTCAAGAACTGGAGTCCCACAAGAGTCCACATTAAAATATTGCTATAAAACTATAATTGAATGTCAGTAAAATTTTACCCTGAGAAACCTATTAGCCTATTGGAGCAATACATAGTAAAAGAGGATGGCACTAGTCTCTTAGGTGAAATAGATGTTTATCGTAAGCTTCATACTGAGTTAACCGAAAGTGAGGATGAATGGCATATCTGGCACGACTTAAAATTGCCTAAACACTCTGATGTTTTCAATTACTATCAAAAAACAAGCGCTCAAATTGATTTCCTCATTCTATCGAAAGACGGAGTTATGGTGTTGGAAGTAAAGGGGGGCTATATTTCATTATTTGAAAATACCTTTTATTATGGGAGGAATCTTCAAAATAAAATGAAGCAGGACCCTTTTAGACAGGCCGAGGGATATAAGTACACTTTGAAAGATAATGTACTAAATCATCTTGGTAAATGTTTTTTCTGTCACGCTGTAATCTTCCCACATGTTGATTATTCTTTCCAGAGTAAAATATTCGATGAAAACATCCTCTGGACAAAATATCGTTCTCCGAATTATAATGGGTCAATTTTGAAATTCATACGATCGGTTTTTGAATACACTAAATCTCTACATAAAAAATACTTTAGAGTATATCCGAACTTAGGATTGAAGGAAATTAATTCAATCAGGGCTATACTGAGTCCAACAATTCAAGATTATAATAGATATAACTATCATAGTACTTTAGAATGGCTTCAAATAAATAATCTTGAAATACTAGAAGGCCTCTACAAGAATAAACGAATAATGATCGAGGGACCGCCCGGCAGCGGAAAAACTACAATTGCAAAAGCTTTCATTGATCAACAAATTGGCAAGAAAGGATTATATCTATGCTGGAATAATTTGTTGATGCATTATACAAAGAAGATAATCCATGACAGAGAAAATCTAGACAATATCGAAATAACAACATTGTTGCGATATACAGCTATTATAGACCCAACTCTCGACATTCAGGCTATCATTCATAAAAGTGAATCTGAATTCTATGATCTTTTGAGCTCCATATTGCATACTCTGGAGGCAAGCGCTAAACTCCCAGTCTATGATTACATTATTGTCGATGAGGGACAAGACATGTTTGACCGCGGTATTGATTTAATAATTAATAAAATTTGTGGATATAACAAACATGGTTTGGATAATGGAACAGCTTTGATATTATACGACACTGATCAGGGTTATCCAGGACATGGGAGGAATGTATTGGAAATAGCTGATTTGTTAAGTGAATATTTTGCACATTTCAAATTAAATGAAGTAAAAAGAAGCGCCCAGAATCCTGATATAAGGAAACTGTCTACTAACATTCTTATTGAGCCCAGAATAATTCTGTCAAGTTCCTTTCCTGAACAGTACCCTACAATAAGCATCAGACTTCACAAGAATTTAGAAAGTGTAAAAAAGTATGTTGTTCATAGCTTTTTAAATCAAATTAGAAATGAACGTTCGTCTTTGCGGGGAGGGCAATGTATTCTTTTAATAGAGTCAACTTTGTTGAAAGATACTTTCAAAAATGAGCCAGGCATGCATTTTTGGCTTACAATTAAAGATATTGAAGAAGTAACAGAACAAAACGTCTACGATTTAGGCAATAAATTAAGATATACATCGATTTTAAAATATAAGGGTCTCGAAAAGGAGAACGTATTTCTAATAGTAACCGAACCTTCCGAAAAAAATAAGTATGAGTTGTATGTGGGTATTACACGAGCAATTAATAATGTCGAAATACTAGTCGTAGAATAATGGATATAATCAGTTCACATATAAAAAATCATTTAAGCTCATTAATTGAAACACCTGATTCTGGATTTGATCAGGTTTTTATCCATTTGCAAAATGGATACAAAGACAAATGCAAAAGCCTCCTAATCTATTTCGACAAATTGATCAATCAAAGTTTGAATCAAAATGAGTCAAAACTGAAATATATCCATTTCCATTTTGATAGATTAGGTGTCGAATTGTTTGATATGCTTGCTGAATTCATATCTATAAAATTCTTTTTTTTAGGGCTAGTTAATGATGTCAGCGACCGGACAAATGAGAATATTGCTCATGAAATCAATAGGACAGATAATGCTTTGCGAAAACCTTTACATCTTCCTGAAGGAGTTAAGGGAGGGAGTAGACAAGATAGACTTTTGAAGGAGGATAGAATTAACTTAAGGAAGAGAAAAATATTTTATGAAGAGGCATTAAAAATTCAGCCGAAGGCTTCCTTTCAGCCCCAAACTCTACTTAATCTCCCAAGAAAGGAATTCGATCGGCTTTTTAATTTGTTTAAGGCAAAGCCAGTAGCCATTTCAACAGATGATATTGGTAAAAATGAATCTTACGTGCTATTAAATTGTGACAAATCAAGAGATCACCTAGATCAAATAATGTTGGATGGCAATAGATACCTTCTGGACGGTATTCAAAATATTATTATCCTTGATTGTGAAGAAAAACAAACACATAGGATACTCAATTATAACGAACTGAGTGCATGGAATGAAAACGGTACCAATTTTAAAAATTTGATGATAATAAGTGGAAACTCCCGGGTCTATAATTTCAATAAACTAAAGAACAGACTTGATAGAATCCATTCAAGATATCATTCAGAAACACAGTTTCCCAATTTTGATGCATTCACTATCACCTTTTTAGAGGTTAATCATTTATTAGGTAAAAATGAAGAACAAGAAGGACAAGTTGATTTTTTTGGCGAAGAGTTCTGTTCATTTTGGGATGATTTTAGAACCAATATTCGTTACTATGAAGAATTGTACGAATTACATTCATATAAGATGATGAATATTTACTCTCTGGTTTTAAGTGAAGAAATCAAAGAACTAATTTTGAAAGATATTTTTTCCTTTCCTACTGAGCCCCGTCTAATTTCCAAAGAAACCGTCGATATTTTAAAAGAACTTTCGAGTGAGAACTTGCGAGAACTTGAGTATTGTTTGAAATCTACCTTTGATTGGATACTTATGAGCGGTTGGAGAGAGCATTTGAAAAATGAAATGAGGCCTGAAAATTCAATTATTCTCCCTGAATTAATAAAAAATAACAATGAGTTGGTGAACGAAATTTCTATTGCCCTAGGGTTAACAAAAAAGAACAAGATCACCACTTGGTTCGATCTTGACCACAACTTTGATGGAGAAATTACTATTTTGGACTATAGAGATTTTGGACCGTTTCCATACGTTATTACTCCTAATATCACAGAATCAACTTTCATTAAAGCAAAGGCTATAAAGTCAACATTTCTTGCCATATTCTTTAAAAACAAATTTCAATGGATGAAATTTAATTATACAAGGGATGTTATTAAACTTCTTCATCATCCTTTACGTGAAAGATTTTTCAGATGGAATGACCTTAACGATGCAAACAAAAGACAAAAACCTACCAAAGAGGATAACACGAATTGGGATGCTGAGCAGTCATATCAAATCGATCGAGAAACATCCTGTATTAGATTAACCTTTGCAGATTCAACCAGGAGAACTTTTCATTTTTCAGAATTATTTATAAAAAGACAAGATAGTGCTAAAGAATTAAAAGTCTCACGAATCGAAGACATAATAGATGAAGACCTCAATAACACAAGTTTAGAAATTCAATTACTTGATGAACTACAAAATGAATTTAATATTTATGAGAAGATAGCAAACGTTCAAAAAGAAGAAAATGAACTACAAGTCATTCGTAAAAATTACGGTTTAGATAAAAGTGAAGGGGCAGGAAGATTGTGGAAGATATTATTAAGGCAAAAGGCTCTTGAAGTGGGAATCGATCAGTTCTATGAAGAGATCAAATCTTTCATGGAATTGAAAGGTCTAAGATTGGTTTCTAGGAATACGTTTGAAAATAGTTGGATAAATCCAAGTACGTTTTCATTGCTTCCCAGGGAGAAAAAGGTTTTTTTAAGGTTGTGTGAATACCTGCAATTGCCCAAAGCTTACTTTAGAATAATGTTGAGGCTTAAGAACGCTGAGATTCAATCTACTCGGGATAGTAGTAAACAAATGAATAATTTACTCTCTGACTTGATAAATGATGGTTGTTTTGACGAAGGATCATTTCCTGAAAGTATTTTATGCTCTCATAAGCAGAAATATTTAAAAAGGCATGATTTTGATGAAATTGGGATCGCAGAGGATGAGGTCGTGTCCCAGCTGAATGTCCTTGTCGAGTTACTCACCCCATATATCAAACTATCCAGGGTGAAAAAAATTGAAATAAATAATTTATGATCAAAAGAAAAAGGGATCTATTAGAACGATTCATTTCAGAGCAAACGCTCGGACCAGGAATAAGTGGATTTAGATTTGTCGACTTGCTCAATGATGATATTTTTAAAAAAAAATTAATTGATCAAAACCCACTTGATCACAATAAAGAACTAATCAATATTGTTCCAGGCGGGGTTTATAGCACAGGCATCTTATTCCCAAGTGATAAATCCAACCAAAGTAGTTTAACAAATCTACATGATAAGGAACCTGTCCCTGGCGAGGACGCTCAGATCTCGGGTATGAGAGAGACCGATGATGATTCTATAGAAGAAAATGATATTATTAGAATCGATCAAATGTATCCAAACACAATGGGATTTACCTGTTGCTTAGATCATCAGGTGCTCAACGAACCTCATGTATCTGTTAGGATAACTGCCCGATATTATACCAAGGTAAATAGGAAAGATGAAACATTTAATTCACGTTATGGAGTTTTGTGCGAATGTGATAGCAATATATTACAATCGCTAATAGCAAATAATGTTCTAAACGATAAAATTATTATCGTCGATAAACCATTTGATAAAATATTGCTTATTAATAAAATATCATCTGATGAGATTGCGTCCTTAAGAATGTTATTGAGAAGTATTACCGAAAATAAATCAGATGAGTTCCAAAAGAAGTTAGCAGATTTTAATTTCTCATTAAAGGCGCGAAGCCTTAGTGCTTTAAAGCAAAGTTGCTATTATGAACTAAAGAATCAGTGCGTCATCTCCGGTGATCGTCAAGCGCTTTACAACATCTCTCAGGATATCGAGGAAGTTGAGAACGCAATCTCCCACATTGATGATTTGATTCAACTAAATGATTCAGGGTACGGATTATGGCAAAGTAACCTTATAGAAATTGATGTTTCATTGCCTGAAGCAATTCCTAATAACCTGACTACTAAAAGAAGTTTTACTTATAGAGATCATGGAAGCCTGAAAAATGTATTTAAATACGATCTAGGCAATGAAAAATATGCTGGATTATCTATCAATTTTCAAGTAAGTAAAAATTCCAGAAAGGATGATAATAAGATCTTCTTGAAGGTTCAATTAGTTAATACCAGTACAGCTTTTGAAAAAGAAGAAGGAAATTCTAGATACTATTCTGCATTTAATGAGGAAGTTAATACCAGATCGTTCTTCGGGACTAAACTGAGCATTTCAAACAAATATATTGTTCCATACAATGGGATTGATTTTGAAAATCCCAAAGCAAAGTTCAATGAAGACTTTACTACAAAATTTATTTATCGGGAGTTCACGGATTATGGGATTGGGCACGGATGTTCAGTAAAATGGAAGTATTGCGATGATAGAACCATTCGAGTTGAAACGGAATACATACCAGTAGCAGATACTCCAGATGTTGATCCTACCCCTAGAAATAAAGAACTAATAGTTGAGACTGATGAAGGCTTTGAACCTACTAGTTTCATTCAATCATCTGAAGCTTTGGAAATGAAATGGCTTTCTATTTTTTCTACTGCGACAGATCAGGATGTTTCAATAGGGCTAAAAGATTTCATAGATTCTTATGGTTCCTGGATAAAATCAAAGCAAAAAAAATATGGATCGAAACCCGATCCTATCAAGAAATTGGCCAATCATGAATTGGCCAAATGTGAATTAGATAAGAATAGAATGATACAGAATATAGAATTGTTTTTGGAAGGCGACGTTAATAAAAAGAATATTGAAACGTTTAGGCTTATGAATGCTGTTATGTTCATGCAATTATGGCATTCTGTTAAGGTCAGGGATGATAAGGTAAAAATATTTTTCGACGGTATTGATTTTAAGGGATTCGATTTTGAGTTCTATAAAGCATGTGATGATGCATTATATGAAAAAAATAAGGCTGCATGGCGACCCTTCCAGCTTGCTTTCATTATTTTAAATTTAGACGGGATATTTCGAGCGGATAAGGATGTCCGTTGGGAGATGAGAAACGAATTTGTCGATTTGGTATGGTTTCCCACAGGTGGTGGGAAAACTGAAGCTTATTTGGGATTAATTGCACTAACAATAATAAACCGCAGAAGGCAATTCCATGAGATTGGGGGCGGCACTGCTGCAATAATGAGATATACATTACGCTTACTCACCTTACAGCAATTTCAGCGTGCTACTTTAATGATAATGGCATTGGAGCTTTTGAGAAGGTGGGATAATTTTGATCTTGGAAAGGAACCTATTTTCATAGGTTTATGGGTGGGTGATAATTCATTACCTAATCGAATGTTGCCGAGAAATGAGAGCGATAAGAATAATTTATTAACTGAATTCCACAAACTTGCACAAGGTAATAGATCAAAGATACCTTATGAATACTGCCCATGGTGCAAATCAAAATTAAGTCCAGCAAACCAAGAGATTTCTAATCGATTAGATGTATTCCATTACAACAGGCTTCATTTAAAATGTTCGAATATAAAATGCTCGTTTTCCTTTTTACGGCCAGCAAGAGCTAGAATAGATCAAGGTCCGATACCGGTAAGCCTTTGTGATGAAGAAATATACCAACATCCACCTGCTCTGCTTTTTGGTACCGTCGACAAATTTGCCCAATTAGCCCACAAAGTATCGGACGAAAAAAACCTCAGAAACAAGGATTCCCGAAGACTATTTGGAAAAGGTAATTGGGAAAACGGCAAACCAACTGAGGGTTACCTACCTCCAGATTTGATCATACAAGATGAGTTACACCTTTTGTTAGGACCTTTGGGATCTTCAGTTGCCTTATTTGAGTCTGCTATAGAGCAACTATGTAGAAGGAAGGATGGTACTAGGCCAAAAATAATTTCATCAACAGCGACAACGCGAAATACGGAGTTACAAATCATGGCGCTGTTCGACAGGCACGTCAATCTCTTTCCAAAACCAGGGGTCGAGTGTGATGATTCGTTCTTTGCTTTTTATAAAAGAAGGTTTAAAAATAAAGATGGAGATGTTCAGGAATTCATTTCAAAAAGGCGATACTTAGGAATTCTTCCTACTGGTCGTACTCAAATTTGGATGCAAATTCGATTAGCCGCCATTTTAATGACACATCGAGCTCTTTTTGAATTACAGGAACTTAAAGATAGAAATCCCTTGGATAGTGGTTCATATGAGACTTTTGAAAAGGCGATGGATTATTATCACACTATTGTATCTTATTTTAATAGTTTAAAAGAGGTTGGAAAAACCGAGTCGCAAATCCATACCTACATTATTAAGGAAATAAGAAGAGTATTTAACAGAGTTATTCGTCCAAAAAAGTTAATGCATGCTTTTTATACATATTCAATTCGTAAAGCCGAATTAACTGGAAGATTATCCGGAGAAGAAGTCAAGACCGAGTTAGAAAAGGTGCAATCCAAATGGATTCCAATGAAACGATTCGCATTTGAGGTGGATACCGTTGTAAGTAGCGGATATGCGCCTCCTGATTTTGTCGTTGCAACCAACATGATCTCCGTTGGAATTGATGTATCAAGATTTAATTCTCTTATAATAAATTCCATGCCTCGAAATATTGCCGAATATATTCAAGCAAGCAGCCGGGTTGCCAGGGAATCTTATGGACTTGTTCTAACGGTCCATCATCCTTTTAGAGCAAGAGACATTTCACACTATGAAAAATTTATAGAGTTCCATGAAAAAATGTACAGCTATGTCGAACCAATATCAATTACCCCGTTTACAAAAAAGGCTGTTGAAAGATACTTGGGGTTATATCTAGCGACTATGATCCGGCATACAACCCCTTTTATCAATCGAAACTCCGCTAACGATATTTCGCAGTTAAATGATAAGCAAATAGTAGATTTGATCGAGCATCTTTCAAATTACTTTCAAAAGAGGAAAGTGCACTTACACTCAATGTTCGTTGAGGATGTGATTAAGAATCTACTTCGAGAACAAAACGTGACTAATATACGCACATGGATAAATGATGCCATCAATGAATGGAACTCTTTTGAACATGCAATAGCAGCAGACGGAAAAACTTTAGTCTTTAATAATAAGAAAAAAGTCAATCCGCCAAATCGGCCTCAAGAACAACTATATGTTGATATCGAAGAGTACGAAGGAAATATTCATAGTGAAAAATGGCAAGTTCCAATGTCCCTTCGTGTAATTGAACCCGAGGCGGTTTTAAAAATTAAATTAAAATAGGATGGAATTACTTACAACTAATCAATATAATCAGGGAATAGGGAAGTCTAAATTGCTTTCATCAACCGCCGGGGTGGGTTCACTTATAACAACCCAAATGGGATACTACATTTTAGTATCCGATATTAATAAATGGGAATTTGTTCGCATATCACATAGAATTGTTGATGAAATAAGGAAGGAAGAATCGGATGATTCAAAACGATATGATAAGGCTAAAGTAAGAATACAAAATCAAGGGATTACCTTTATTAATGATAAAAGGTTTGTAGAATTCATTAAGGAAGAGAAACAACTTAGTGAGCTTATTTGCCTGGTAAGTATCCCAAGTATATCGCTTAATGAACAATTCAATTCTCCAAATTGGAAGAATCATCCAGTCAATAAATTATTAGAAGGAAATTGCAAGGCGGAAGATTTTATGGTGAAGGGAACCCATTTCCCAAAGTGGTTCATGAATGATAAAGGTGAATTAAGACCATATAGTAGTTGGAAGAACCTTTGGATCAGCAAGAATTTAGGGGCTGAGAAATTTGTTCCCCCAAGGGATGCAACAAAACCTATAAAGGACCTAAATGGAAATCATAAAACTATAATCCAGAAATCAGAAACACACGGTACCATTCATTATCCATTATATGCGTTACTTGCGCAAACTAATTTGATACTTATTTGTCCAAATGGTCATCTTTCGGATATCCCTTGGTCTGTTTTTTTAAAGTGGAAAACGGAGATACAGTTAGGTATTCGACAGCGAAAAACTGATAATGCCGAAGATTTGTTTGATGAACTTCAATGTATTCCATGTTGTCCAAATCCCTCATTGTTCTGGACAGAAAGCAAAACAAAATCTGAGGGTTATAGCAGTATCTATATAGAATGTATTGAATGTGGCCTTGGAAGTGGAAACGATAATCAACCTAAAGTCAATCTTGAAGGAATTAATAATTTGAAACCCCTTTGTGCGGGCCATAAACCTTGGGAGATAGATCTAAGCCAAGATGGTAATATGATTATTCCAAGTGACAATTGTTATAGGAAAGCCGATAGATCTCTTGGAAGAGAATTTATGCAAATCGCATTAGTGACTGGTAATAGCGTGTATTATGCTAGCGGGTTTTCAAGTTTATTCATACCTCAATATCTGGCCGAAAATAAATCGGCCGTCCTTATTGAAGCGAAAGCTAAGCTTGATCAGAAATATGATAAATATTTCAAAATTAGACCAAATCTTACTAAGAAAGTTTTCTGGGAAAAGCTTGATAAGGACGATTTCATAATTGAGAATGACTTCATATTAAATGATCAAAACGCATTTATTCTTCAATTGGAAAATGATTTTTTAGAATTATCTCATGACAATGAAACAGTAGATAGGCATGAGATGTATCGTTGGAGCGAATATCAATGTTTCTGTAGAAATACAAACATAGATGATCCTAATGGTTTAAAATTTAATGACATCGAACTACCTGAATTACTTACAACTTTTTTCTCCAAAATTCAACAAATTGAAGAGTTAAAGGTTACACAAGTCCAATTAGATTTTACTCGCGTTAAGCCAAAAGAAAGAATTAAGGTCGGGGATGAAATTATTGAATCCACTTCCGGCATGAATATTTTTTCAATAGACAAAAACGAACTTTACGTGTTACCCGCAAATGAAACTTATGGTGAAGGCTTATTCTTCAAATTCCACGATGAAGAAATTGAAAAATGGGTAACTGAACACAGCATAATGAGGGAAAAGTATAAAAAGTATTTTTCAGAACCCGACTTGAATAGTCAAGGAGCATCTACTAAGCAACGAATTTTTAATAATAAGTATAAGCATCTACTGATACATACATTTTCACATTTATTAATGAGGGAACTGGAATTTTCCTGTGGTTACCCTACCGCAAGCTTAAAAGAGAGACTTTATATTTCGGATAGAATGGCGGGACTCCTAATATATACTGCCGAAGGTTCTGAAGGCAGCATGGGCGGTTTAGTGTGGCAAGGACAACCAGAGAAATTAAAAGAATTAATAATTGCAGCATTGGAAAGGTGTATTGATTGTTCATCTGATCCTTTGTGTTGGGAATCGGAAGGTCAAGGACTTTTTGAACTAAATTTGGCTGCATGCTTTTCGTGTACTCTGGTATCTGAAACTGCTTGTGAAGAAATGAATTTAGGATTAGACAGAAGATTATTGATTGACCCAGACTTTGGTTTCTTTAGATCTTTAATACTGTAATATTTCCCTTGCTCTATAAATATTTCTTATAGCGATCCTAACATTTGGATATCGTTCAAATATGTTATTAACAAAGGTTCACGTAAATGAATTACATGAAATTCTTCTTAATCACAATAACGGCATATAAATCTCATCTTTGTTGAACTGAGTCACGAATAAAACTGAAGTGCCGCCTTACATCTCTCAAGATTTTCACTAGGTATTTTTGTTTACAAACTTTTAAGCATCGATTTAGCATCCTTGCGACGCTCCATTTGTCATTTATGCTTCTATGTGACTAACCATACATACTACTTCAAAATTCTAATAACTACGTTTTGTAATAAACGCGGGCAAATGCGAAAGCAAAGCTTGCGTCTGTGCCTGTGATGCCATAAAGGGCAAAAAGACTACGGCATAAACAATAGCTTCCATAAATTCTCCAGATTTTATTTATTCCGTTTCCTTTTTGCTTCCAACACAGCCGCTGGGAAGAAAGCTTTCTTTTTTCCCTTTTTCTTTTACAAAACATTTTTTTTTAACAGCTAAATGAAAATTAAAATGAAGCACAGCACACGCCTTTCTTACCTCATGCGGCTTTCGTGGGAAATACAACGGAAGAAAAAATGTTTACGTAATAAAGCGTTAACATCTGCATGGGCAATAGTTCAGAATGAGGATATAACAATTTACTACCTCGTGAAGCGGCATAGTCATGAGAAATATCAAAACAAAGTTGATTCAAAAAATCTCGCTTTGTTCAACGCTCAGTAATCAATTATTTTTTATAACAATTAAAATTTACAGTTATGGAACTCGTAGGAAGAATCACAAAAGATGCAGTTGTAAGCCAACTGAAAGACGAAAGAAAAGTACTCAATTTCTCAATTGCAATTAATGACTATTACAAACCAAAGAACAGTGAAGAAGGTGTAAAGGTCACCACGTATGTAAACTGTGCTTACTGGATAAGTACGAAGATTGCAGAGCGTCTCACTAAAGGAACTCTTGTTGAAATCACAGGACGTGTTTACGTCAATGGTTATAAAGGTGCAGACGGGGAAGCTAAAGCCTCTTTAAACTGCCACGTGAATAACATTAAAATTCACTCTTTTGGCAAACAAGAAACTAATGTAGTCACTCCGGAAAATGAAGAAGAAGTTATAGACGATTTACCGTTCTAAAAATTACCAATCATTTTAAAATTAAGCGTATGTCACACAATCTAAATTTTAACGAACAAACAGGAAAACACAGTTTCTTTTCAGTTAAGGAAAAAGCATGGCATGGCTTAGGACAGCTAATAGAGGAATATCCAACAAGCGCAGAAGCAATAAAATTTGCAGGCCTTGATTATAATGTAGAAAAAAGGAAACTCTTTACCTATGATAATGAAAACAACGCCGGCAACACTGATACTGAAATTATCATTCCTGAAATAGAAGTTCCAAATTTTTATGCAACAATGAGAACAGACACAGAGCAGCTTTTGGGAGTAGTTGGAAAGGATTATGAAGTTGTACAAAATATAGATGCCTTTTCTTTCTTTGATGCAATTATAGGAGGTGAAGGAATTATGTATGAAACCGCCGGAGCATTGGGAAAAGGTGAAAGGATTTTTATTACTGCAAAGTTGCCCGATTATATAAAAGTGGGTAAGGATGATCTTATTGAAAAATATTTATTCCTTACGACTTCGCACGATGGTTTTGGAAGTATTACTGCAGCATTTACACCCATAAGGATAGTTTGCAATAATACTTTGAATGCAGCCCTTCGCAATTGTACTAATAGTATTAAGATCCGTCATACTGAAAATGCAAAGCAGCGCCTGGAGGAAGCTCATAAAGTAATGGGTATTTCAAATCGTCTTTCCGATTATCTTGAAACTGCTTTTAACCGGTGGTCAACTATTCATATTACAGATCAGAAAGTAAAACAATTGATACAGCTTGCAATGGTTCCGAATAAAGAAGTATTGCAAAATATTCAATCAGAAAAACCTGATGAATTATCGACTGCGTTCAAAAACATGTGTGATAATGTTTATGAGTATGCAATGACATCCCCAACGCAACAAACCGAAACAACTAAAGGAACAGTTTTCGGAGCCTACAATGCAATAACAGGATATTTTCAAAATGTACGAAATTATAAAGATGAAGAAGCAAAATTGAAATCCTTAATGTTTGGAGGGACAGGTCAATTAAGAACACAAAAAGCATTCAATCTTTGTGAAGATTATGCTTTGAAAGGTGATTCTGTTTTTAGATTAAACTAATAATGCAAGAGCATCCTTTCGCAATGCAAAGGATGCTCTTCTTTTATGATTTTTGAAACCCCGGCAAGCTGCCGCCCAACATTGTTGTAGATGATAATAAATGGGGCGGCAGCTTGGGGTATATTGATGATAACAACAGGAAATTTATACAGATTGAGAGGGCAATTTCTTTTATTTATTCTTGCTCAAAGTTCGGCTTTTGGCTGCTGTGGCGGCAAAGAAATTCCGGCATAAACAAAAGCTACCAACATCGTTTTAGATACTATTTATTCCGTTGCTTCTTTGCCTTGATTGCCAAAAGCCGGGCAGAGTTCCATAATAAATTTTAAACTTTTAAAAGATTGAATTATGGAAACTTTAATGAATCAACAAACATGGCAGGTTGCAGAAGTAGAACTTATTTATAAGACAAAAGTGAAAGCTTCTGAAAGACCATACATCAGAACATCAAAAGATATCGCAGATCTTCTTAAAGACATATGGAATGAAAATAAGATTGATTTTGTAGAGCAATTCAAAGTATTATTATTAAATAAAGCTAATCGCGTATTAGGGATTTTTGAAGCTTCAAGTGGAGGTATCACTGGTACAGTTGCTGATCCAAGATTGATATTCGTGGCTGCACTTAAAGCCAATGCAACTGCTATTGTCATTAGTCATAATCATCCTTCGGGAAATCTAAAACCGAGTCAGGCTGATGAAGAACTAACTCGAAAAATTAAATATGCCGGTCAGTTTCTGGATATTAAGGTTCTTGACCATGTAATTATTACCAGTGAAGGCTTCTTTTCATTTGCTGATGAAGGGCTGGTATAAAGCCTTTCTCTTCTCATTATTACCAGACAATTATTTTTACTCGACCGCTCAGAGTAAAATGATATCAGGCTGGTTAATTTTCTCCGATAGAATGGAAAAAAAACTACATCAGCAATAAGCCTTTGGCTTAGTTATGCCTGCTATTACGCGATTATTTCACTCTGCTTCAAAATATGAATGCCGCTTCGATATTGGAAGAGTTTAAGAATTTTGTTAATTCTCAACTATTAAAACAAAGGGCGCTTTACGAATCAAAAAAAGGAGTAACTGCAGAAGATCATTTTGCAGAGAATTGGCTACCATTTTTTAATGTGTTGGTAAGAGAGTGTAATAACAACCTATTTGAACAGTATAAAAATTATGTAGATGATTCCATCGAATTAGGCAATCAATTACAGCAAATAGCCGAACAGGGTCTCTTCAAACTTCGTCATATCAATTAAAGTTTAATGCGCATTGTTATTGAGGGCGGATGTAAATTTATGCGCATTTGTTTTAGTAAAAAGGCCTGTCTTTTAACAGGCCATAATAAAAAAGTTTGTTGGATTTTTTCAATGTTGACAAATGACCTATAAATATTAGAGCAGCTTCAACCGCTGATAAAAATCTGTAAGATCACCTTTCCTTAAAATTTCCTCATGAATGGTTTTGAATTCTCCTAAAGATTCTTTTGGCAATGCTGCAATTATTTCATCGTCAAAACCATCATTATCGGTCAGCAAACTCGCCTCGATTATGCGACTCAATAACAGGATATTTTGACGGCTCATCATCAAAATAATTTTGCATTTTTCATTCATTCCTGGACTGCTTAAAACGGTCTCAAAAATCTTTGATTTTTCTTTACTTGTTCCTGCATTACTCATACACCACAATTTTTTTGTTAATAAATATTTACGGTACAAATCTATTTTGGAAAACTCATTTTGACCCCTTCAGAATTTGAACAGGTATTTTTTACGAGTCTTACACGATCTAACTTTAGTAAATCTTTCAGGTTGCTAAATCTGCAACCGGCAAGATGTACAAACGTGGCACGTTTGAGGCATCTTGCCCTCCACTCCGAAGTCGTTTCGGGTATGTTGAGGAAGATGTTTTGACGATTTTTGTGTCAACTGTGAAAATGAGTAGTGATGAAAGAGACAAGAAAAGTACGCTCCAAATGGCTTACCATTCGTTTGAATGATGATGAAGAGAAAAAACTGAACCAACTTTTTAAACATTCTACTTCCGCCGGTCTAAGCGAGTACGCAAGAGACGTTTTACTGCGAGAGCCCGTAAACATTATCCATCGCAACCAATCTGCAGATGATTTTTTAGCCGAAATGATCCTACTAAAAAATGAACTAAACGCCATCGGCAAAAACTTTAACCAGGCAGTTCACAAACTACACACGCTTGACCATGTTCATGAGATTAAGACCTGGGCGATTTTGAATGAAGCAGGTAGAAAAAACTTCATGAAAAAAGTTGATGAGATCAAAGAAAAAATGAATCAAATCTATACCCTATGGTTGCAAAAATAACAGTACCGATCAGTATCCAAAGAGCCCTTAATTATAATGAACATAAAATGCAGGAAGGAAAAGCTGAATGCATCTATGCCCACAATTTTTTGAAAGACGCAGACCAGTTGAATTTTTATGAAAAACTGCATCGATTTGAGGATCTTATTTCACTGAATAAAAGAGCAAGGACCAATACGATTCATATCTCTCTAAACTTTGCGATGGGTGAAAAAATTGAAAAACAAAAACTGACAGAAATCGCTTCAGTATATATGAATAAAATTGGCTTTGAGGAGCAGCCCTATCTTGTCTATCAGCATTTAGATGCAGGGCATCCACACATTCATATAGTCAGCACCAATATTAAGAACGACGGCAAAAGGATATCGTTGCATGATATAGGACGAAATGAATCGACAAAAGCCAGAAAGGAAATTGAAATTGCCTACAACCTCGTTAAAGCAGAAGATCAAAAGAAACAACAAGCAGACGAAATAAAACCGATAAATGCTTCAAGAGTTACTTATGGAAAGTCTCCAACTAAAAGAGGAATTACAAATGTATTGGATGCCGTTCTATCCAAATATAAATATGCTTCATTACCTGAACTGAATGCGATCCTTAAACTATACAACCTAACCGCCGACAGAGGAAAGGAGAATGGGATAATTTTTAATAAGCGTGGTCTGGTCTACAGGATCCTGGATGAAAAGGGAAATAAGATCGGAGTTCCGATAAAAGCGAGTTCTATTTACAACAAGCCAACGCTTTCTTATTTAGAAAAACAATTTCAGCAAAATGAAATTTTGAAACAGCAATTTATAAGAAACCTGAAAACATCCATTGACTGGATAATGGTAAGACCTCCGAACTCCTTACAAGCCTTTAAACAAGCTCTTGAAAAAGAAAAAATAAATCTTGTAATCCGACAAAATGACAATGGAATTATTTACGGTCTGACCTATATAGATCATAATACTAAATGCGTTTTTAATGGCAGTGATATCGGTAAAGAATACAGTGCTAAATCGATACTGGAAAAATGTGCTATTTCCCAATCGCTTACAGTCCCGGAAAAAACTGTTCAACCAGACAAATTAAATCGGGAACAGAAAATGTCTGACGATCTGGATAAACCACGGGAACAGGCCCAAGATTTATCCAAACTACTTGATGTGATCATTAACCCAACAGAACAATATAATTATCTGCCTTACGAATTAAGAAAACAAAAAAAGAAGAAAAGAAAACCTAACAATTAAATTTCATTAAATGAACCAAACCGGGGAGAACGAACAAGACTTGAGAAAGATCCTTGATTTGACGAGAATGATTAGCATGGCAGTTTTACTTATTCATTTCTATTATTACTGTTATGCTGCCTTTAGCGAATGGAAGCTTCGTTCAGCAATTACAGATAGGTTGTTACAAAATATTTTCAATACAGGGTTATTCAATAGCTTTAATAAGTCAAAATTAATTGCTTTATTATTTCTTATTATTTCGCTTATTGGAGCCCGAGGAAAGAAGAATGACAAGCTGAATTATAAAACCGGTTTCGCCTATATAATTTCCGGCTTGACATTATACTTTATCAGTTTCGCAACATTATATTTTCATCTAAGTATTACGTCTCTTGCCAGCACTTATATAAGTGTCACCGTAACAGGATTTATATTGGTATTGACAGGAGGAACATTATTATCAAGGATCATCAGTCAAAGGCTAAATAAGGGCGTGTTCAATTCGATCAATGAAACATTTCCCCAGGAAGAGAGATTATTAAATAATGAATATTCTATTAACCTTCCGGCAAAGTATAATTTAAAAGGAAAACTTCGAAAAAGCTGGATCAATATCATTAATCCCTTCAGAGGATTATTGATAATGGGTTCACCTGGCAGTGGCAAATCTTACTTTATAATTCAGCACATAATAAAACAGCATATTCAGAAAGGATTTTCGATGTTTGTTTATGACTTTAAGTTCGATGATCTTACCAGAATTGCCTACAACCAATACCTAAAAAATAAAGCTTGTTATAAAATCGAACCAAAGTTTTATGTGATCAATTTTGACGACCTGAGCCGGAGCCATCGCTGCAATCCTTTAGAAGTTTCAACGATGCACGATATAACCGACGCAGCAGAATCTTCAAGGACTATTATGTTAGGGTTGAATCAGCAATGGATCAAAAAAGGAGGCGATTTTTTTGTTGAGTCACCAATAAATTTCGTGACAGCCTTAATCTGGTTTTTATGTAACTATAAAAAAGGAAAATATTGTACGCTTCCGCATGTGATTGAATTAGCCCAGGTTAATTATGATAAACTTTTTTCAATCCTTCGTGCCGAGCCTCAAATAGAAGTGCTGATAAACCCGTTTGTAACTGCTTATTTAAATGATGCAAAAGAACAATTGGAAGGGCAAATTGCAAGCGCCAAGATTAGCTTGTCCAGGCTTTCTTCGCCACAATTATATTACATCCTTTCCGGCAATGACTTTTCTCTTGACATTAATAATCCTGAGCAACCTAAAATAGTTTGCATGGGAAATAATCCGCAGAAAACGCAAACCTATGGCGCAGTATTATCGCTTTACATTACTGCGATTACCAGAATGATGAACAAGAAAAATTGTGACAAAAGCAGTTTGATATTCGATGAATTCCCTACGATATATTTTAATGGTATGGATAACCTGATTGCAACGGCCCGATCTAATAAAGTTGCAACCACTTTGGCTGTACAGGATGCGAGCCAATTAAAACTCCATTACGGTAAAGAACAAGCAGAAGTAATTATGAATATTGTTGGAAATATTATCAGTGGGCAGGTTAGTGGTGAAACTGCTAAACAGCTTTCTGAAAAATTTGGTAAGATCTTGCAGGATCGGCAAAGCATTGCTACAAACAGAAATGATACAAGCATTACCAGTTCTAAACAATTGGAACTTGCAATCCCAATCAATAAAATATCTTCTTTATCCAGCGGCGAATTTGTAGGGATGGTGGCTGATAATCCAGATCAGAAAATTGAACTAAAAGCATTCTGTTCAGAGGTTATTAATGACCATGAATTACTTGCTAAGGAACAAAGCGAGTATACTGAATTGCCTGCTTTCTCTAAAGTTCATTCAAATGATATTTTTTATAGCTATCTACAAGTGAAAAAAGATGTTACTACAATTGTGCAGGATGAAATTGAGAGGATGTTGGATACACCGGAATTGACGGATTTGCTAATAAAGAAAGACCCCTGAAACCTAATCCCCAGTCCAAACCCAAGACCAACAATGACCAAGGTCTGCTTATTCGATTTTGCAAGCGGCAGCGAGTTACTAATCGAACAGCAGTTGCAAAAAAAGTTTTAGCAACAATTATTACTATTACTAAAATAGTTAGTATATTGGAAACCGCTTGTAGCGGTTTTTGCCGTCTTGAACAATGATGCAATTCCGATACTTTTGATTTTAAATACGAACATGGATTTACCAGTAAAAAATATTGTAAGCGAAATTGATTTAAAACCGGGAGATGCTTTTTTGCCTCTTTTTGAAGTAGTAGTAAATGCAATTCATAGTCTAAAATTATCTCAGAGTGTCCCAAACAAAAAGAAAATTCAAATCCAAATTTACAGGGATGTTTATCCTAATACATTGCTTCCCAATTTTAAAATGATATCGGCTCTTAAAGTTATTGACAACGGTGAAGGCTTCACAAATGAAAATCTTGAATCCTTCAAAACAGCCTACAGCCGAAAAAATAAAGATTTAGGTTGCAAAGGAATAGGACGATTTACAGTTTTGGCGGCGTTTAAAACAATTGAGATTAAAAGTGCTTTCCACGAAAAAGGAGTGAGTAAGTACAGGGAAATAGTATTTGATGCAGAACAGGAAATTAGGTTGTTAGTCGATGACAGCCGAAATAGTCGTCCGCAGCAGACTGTTGTAAAATTAATAGATTGCTACAATGAAGTAATAAGACAAAATTCGGCTATTCCTATAACTGAAATTGCTGAACTTTTAATGCATCACTGCCTGGTATACTATTTATGTAATGATCTTCCCGCTATTGAGATTTATGATAAGGAGTCAGACGATGTTGTTGTAGTTAATGAACTTTATAAATCTTTGTCGAAAGACAGAGAAAAAGAGTTTAAGGTTGGAGGGCACTTGTTTAAATGTTATATTACTAAATCACCAAGGACAAGCAATAGAAAGCATCATTATATTTATTATTGCGCAAATTCCAGGGTAGTAGGTAACGGCAAGAGCATTTTGAAAGTTAATAGCTTATTTGCTTATCCTATCATTGAGAATGGTGTCCCTCAATTCCTCGATGTATATGTTGTATCTGACTATCTTAACAAGAAGGTATATGCAGCCCGGAATGGCTTTGCCATCCCACAGGAAAAGGAAGTTAATTTGTTTACCAACTTTAATGATGAATTATGCTTCGATGAAATCGAAACAACCTTGGCAAAACATCTGGAAGAAGAATATGACACGTATGTAAAATCTACTCAAGACCGAAACATAAGGGAAATTAAGAGTTATATATCTGCAAATGCGCCAAGGTATAAACGATTTTTAGACAGGCCTGAAATATTAAATTCGATTCCGCCCAACCTAACAGATGATAAAAAGGAGGAATTTTTATACAAAATATCCTTTAACGAAAGGAAAACAATCGACACGAAAATTCAAAGATTCATCAACAATAAATCAGTTAACGAAGAAACTATTGAGGAAGTAAAAAGAGAATTAATTGACAAGACTGCATATGATGCCGATTGTCTTTCAGACTATATGATGAGGAGACGGGCAATCTTAGATATTTTTAGAAAATTTTTGGATGCCGATCAAAACGGGCTTTATAAGTTAGAGGAAGACATTCATAATTTGATCTTTCCAATGGGTGTCACACTAGATAAGATCGACTATGAATCACACAATCTTTGGTTATTAGATGAAAGGTTTGCTACTTATAGTTTTATCGCTTCTGATGTACCCATTACGCAATATTCTCAAAAGACTAGTAGGAAGGAGCCTGATATCATAATGACAGAAAATCCCACAATGTTTGACAATCCGATTAGCTTCGGCAATATTTCTTCCGGAGAAGTATCTTCAATGGTTATTTTCGAGTTTAAGAGACCGGGTGAAAGTGCACATCAAAAAAACAAGAATGATTTTAGATGGGAGTTTTCGGAATTGGTTGAAAAATACTTTGACGATTTCATATATTCTGATAATAAAAAGAATTATAAGGGACGTCAAGTAATAATTCAAAAGGAGACGCCCAAGTTTGGATACGTCGTAGTTGACGTAATTCCACCAAGATTGAAAGAGTATAACCTTGGAAAAGGGTATAAACAAACACCTTTTGGAACCTTATATAAAATCGAACCTGAAATTAATCTTCATATTGAAGTTATAACTTTTCACCAATTAATTGAAGCGGTGGAAAAGCGACATGCGCCATTTTTTGATAAACTATTCAACAGTGTTCCAGTTTAACTTTTCTTCATCGATAATTGAGCTGAGAAAAAATGGGTCACCCCACATTATTAGATAGGTCGTCTCCATTGAAGTCCGTCGTTGTCTTGATCAATAAAAACCAAATATTTGAATAAGACCGTTTCATTAGGAATATTAGCTTACGGATCGCTAATAGACGATCCGGGTGAAGAAATTAGTAATCGGATTGTACAACGAATAGATTGCGTTACTCCATTTTCTGTTGAATTTGCAAGGATGAGCAAATCGCGAGATAATGCACCGACACTTATTCCCGTCGAGGATGGCGGTATGCCAGTGCAAGCGCAAGTCCTACTTTTGGATGAAAAAGTTTCGCTTACAGAAGCTAAAAATATGCTGTGGCGCAGGGAGACCAGAACGATTGATCCGACAAAAATTTATCGGCATAATTCTCAGCCGGGAAAAAACACGGTGGTTATTAAGATCTTGAAGAATTTTTATAACATAAAAACAGTTCTGTATACTTCAATTGCTTCCAACTTAGGATTGATCACTGGTGATGTCTTGGCTAAATTAGCTATTGATTCCTTTTTTGAAGATGCCGGCAACAATGGCATGGATGGCATTCACTATCTGCTGCATGCAAAAGAAAACGGAATAAAAACGGAGCTTAGTGATGAATACGAAAATGCCATTTTAAACGCAACAGGGACCAAAAATTTAGAAGAAGCAATTCGGCTTCTGTCAAAAAAAAAACCAGATGTAGTCAAACTTCGGCAAGAAGAAAAAGATTTTGAAGATAAAGTCAAAGCAATTGGCGACCTTATTCACTCTTACGGACTAAAAAAAACTCTGGCTGGCAGGCAAATTGAACCTGAAAAGTTTAAAACATTTCTAAAAGACAACCGACAAGAATTTCTCGAAAATGTTCATGAAGGATTTAAGAAGGGTCAAAATGAAATCCTTCAACAAATGCTGTTGTTTGAAAAAGAAAAGCTTAAATTAAAAAGTGCCATCAAGGCCTCAAAACCTAATGATAGGACAACGCGAAAAGAAATACTTGAAACAATATCTCGCATAGAATATAAAGAAAGTATTTTACGTCATCTAATCGATTCCATTGCCTGGCAGCTGATTAAAGGCCAACTTTATATTTCCAGAAGGTTGTACCAAGGGGTAAAGGGTGAAAAAAGACTACTTAAATCAAATATTCTGTCAGTAATTGCGTCTGCGGCACACTTCAATCGCATACCTGAAAATTTTGCATTGATAACAGACCTCTCAGCCTACATTCAACTCGGTGATTTACTCTTGGTGAGTGGTGATACATTAACAATGGTGGAAGTAAAGGAGGGAAGGAAGAATCACGAAGTTTTGAAAATAATGGAAGATGTTTTCAACTCAGAGGATCCAGTTGAGGAAATATTGAGTAAGGTAACATTGGATGGAAAATTCGCGGAGCAACTTGATCGGAACTTTAAGCAGTTTGGTAAAATGATAAATTTTGTTAGTGTTGTGAACACAGACAAGGGAATAGATAGTGAAGGCAGAAATATAAGAATCATTACCCCCAAAGAGCGGACTCCTCGCTTCGATGAGCAACTTCATAAACTTTACGAGGAACTTAAAAAACGGGATTTTTGGGCTTATGACGTAATTGACGATTGCCTGCACATAGGATTGTATCACGGTCCCTTACGATTTGCAGGTCCCGGTATCCTGGAAAGCATTGCAAAATATAAAAAGTTCAACTACATTCTTGTGAACTTCTTGCATATTGTTAAGTCTTTAAATAAACCACTTTTTTTTCTTCCCTTCCCACAAGAATTTATATACGATATTTTATTTCGGAGGGTGGATCTTTATTTTATGCTCGATTTAGATTCTTTCCTGAAGCTTTTTTCTGAATTTAATATGACGGCTAAATGGGTATCGCGCAAAGAAACTATGAAAATTGTGAAGGAAAATAAAGGGCGCGAAATATTTGTACATAAAAATCAGTGCATTTCCGTTACTCACAATGTGTCTAAGAAATCTATGTATTTGTCAATTGGCATATTAAACAAAATCTATTTTGAGCATATTTATCCCTCGTATGCAGCTTATACAATTCTTTACTATTTCTCTGAGGTAGAATAACTGAAAACAGTCGGACAAAATGAATAGATATCCACATTCGCCCAAGACCGACGATTCACATAGGCCCACAATTATTGCAGCTGCCGCCTAAGCTCATTTTTACTAGGCAGATATAATTTATACTCCTTCGCAAAAATCGTCTTATTATTTTCAGGCAATGTAAATTCAACTACAGTCTTGTTTTCTTCCCTGCAAAGTATAATACCAATAGTTGAATTCTCTTCCCGCAATTTTATTTTTCGATCATAATAATTTACATACATCTGCATTTGCCCTATATCCTGGTGGGTGAGCCTACCAATTTTTAGATCAATAAGTACGTAACATTTCAACAACCGGTTATACAATACAAGGTCAACATAAAAATCGTCGCCCTCAAAACTGAATCGTTTTTGTCTGCCTTCGAACAAAAAGCCTTTTCCTAATTCTAATATGAAGTGTTCAATTTTATTTATGATCGCATTTTCGAGATCATTCTCCGTATACCTTTCATCTTCTCGCAAATCCAAAAACTCTAATACAGTATGATGTTTTAGAGCGTCAGTAGGTTTTTCCATTATTTGCCCTTTCTTGCCAAGTTCCTTAACTGCTTTCTTATCCTTACTCAATGCGATCCTTTCGTAAAGTGAAGAGTTATACTGCCGGATCAACTCGCGTTTGGCCCAATTGTTTTGAATCGCTTCTATTTCATAAAAATTCCTTTCGTTGTTGTCCTGGATCTTCAAAAGTTGGACATAATGAGACCAGCTAAGTTTTAGTGTCGTTGGCAATTTCCCAGCCAATGGCTGGGATTTTCTTGCATCGGCAAATTTCCCAGCCAGCGGCTGGGAAATTCTGTTCTTATACAACAAGTAGAATTTCCGCATGTATTCAAGGTTGGTCCTGGAGTAGCCACTACCGTATTCTGCAGATAGATCAATACTTAACTGAATTAAAGTTTTTTCAGCATAGCCTGCTCTCTCTAATCCTTGTTGTTCATGCTCTACAATCTTTTTTCCAATTTCAAAGTAAGTATACACTATAATACTGTTCACATTGCGAACGATTGTTGATTTGGCATTTTCAATAAGTTCCTTTATGGACTCAAAAAGAGTTGTTTTGTTTTTTATCGTTTTCATGGAACTTAAATTAAATGGCCTTTAGTTGTTTTTTATTTCCGATCTGTATCTTGTCTTTAAGCGCATTCATGTCATCGCTAATTTTCTTATCGAGCACCTTGGCATAGTGTTGCGTGGTACGTAAATTCTTATGTCCGAGCATTTTCCCTACTGATTCGATTGGAACGCCGTTACCTAAAGTAACTGTTGTAGCAAAAGTGTGGCGGGCCATATGTGTTGTTAGATTTTTATTGATGTCACACAGATCAGCGATCTCTTTCAGGTATTCATTATATTTCTGATTGCTTAGTACGGGCAACACTTTTCCCGAGCTAACACAAAAAGGATGACTACTATACTGATTTAGAATTTCGAGTGCAAAGGGCAAAAGTGGAATCCTCGAAGCAGTATTTGTCTTTTGACGATTCGTGAAAATCCATTTACTACCATCTATGCCAATTGCGATTTCAGAAGCCTTGAGTTTCTTTACATCGGCAAATGCCAGCCCTGTGTAACAACAAAAAAGAAAAATATCACGAACCTGGCTGATTCGTTCAGAAACAAATTTCTTTGCAGCAATTTTCTGTACTTCCGGGTCAGTTAAGAATTCAGGAACGACTTCTTTCTTAGTCATCTTAAATCCAACAAACGGATCCCTATCGATCCAACCATTCCTGATACATCCATTTACAATCTTTCGAAAGTTGGAGATATATTTCATGGCTGTATTATGATCGCAATTGCGAAATGTTTTCAACCAAAATTCGAATTGGGAAACAAATTCATAATTCAGCTTTTTAATCTCGAGGTCGGAAACTCTATATTTCCATTCAATGAATGACTGCGTATGTCTGAAAGTGATATTATACCTCTTTAATGTATTTGGAGAAAAATCTTTATTGATCAGGCTTCTCATTTGATCGTTGTGATCCTGGAAAACTTCCATGACCATTTTTGATTTTTCGTCTTTCCCTTTCAGAATATTTTTCAATCTTTCTGCGGTTATCGGTTCATTTCTTTCCAACAATTGTCGTCTCACTTCATAGACCTTGGTTTGCAAAGTGTCGAGATAAACATTCAATAATTTTACATCTTCCTTCGTACCATAAATACGACCTGCATTCGCATTCCAGCGATCCGGATCAGTTTGCCTCCCGGTAGATATTTCTTTGGGAACACCGTCAACAGTGATTCGCATGTAAATGGGCATTGTGCCTTTCAAATAATTCTTTGGCTTCTTTAAATAAAAAAGAAGGCTGAAGCTTTTCTCTAACATAGTAACTCATTTTAAAGGTTTACAAATTTCGGATTTGAGTTACTTGCCAACAATCAGGTTCAAATATTGAACATGTTACGTTTCAATACGTTATCGCATGTCCAGTGAGTAATTTTTTTGTTGATGTTGAACTCATGAATTACTCACTGGTTTTTTGAGCGATTTGGAGCAATTTGGGTAGGTAGTAAAATCAAAAAAGCCCGCAAATAAAGGATTTGCGGGCTTTTGACTTCTTTTGAATTTCAATCTGGTGATCCGGCTGGGACTCGAACCCAGGACCCTAACATTAAAAGTGTTATGCTCTACCAACTGAGCTACCGAATCATTTCCTTCTAAAAAGATGGCCCTTATTTTAAAGGAGTGCAAAAATAAGTGAAAAAGGTTTTGAAACAAACTTTTAAGACAACATCGCAACAAATAATTAACCATTTCAGCCAAAGTTTTCTTTTTACCACCACCCATCTCTCCTATTTTTGTCCATATTTCATTTTAATGCAGGATTTTTTTAAAGATAAGGTTGTGGCTGTTACGGGAGGAACTGATGGAATAGGGAAAGCCCTTGTTGAAGAATTCCTGAAGCTTGGAGCTAAGGTTTCCACATGCGGAAGAAGCCAGGACAAATTATACGATCTCCAGCTTAATCACCCCGGGAGTTTTTTACACGTCCTTGCTGCAGATGTAAGTAATGAACAGGACTGCAAAGATTTTATTGATTCTACCCTGCAAACTTTTGGAGGAATAGATATTCTTATTAACAATGCCGGAATTTCGATGAGGGCGCTGGTTCAGGATACCGACCTTGCCACCATAAAAAAAGTTATGGATATAAATTTCTGGGGAACCGTATACTGCACAAAATTTGCTCTCACTTCTATTATCGAAAGAAAAGGAAGCATAGTTGGAGTTTCTTCCATTGCCGGCTATCGTGGGTTACCCGGAAGAAGCGGCTACAGTGCAAGCAAACATGCAGTCAACGGCTGGCTTGAAGCATTACGGACAGAACTTCTCGACACAGGTGTAAATGTGATGTGGGTGTGCCCTGGCTTTACGACTTCCAACATAAGGAACGTTGCTCTGAATAATGAAGCAAAGCCACAAGGTGAATCACCTATGGATGAAGGTAAAATGATGACCGCCGAAGAATGTGCCCATCATATTATAAAAGCCATCGAAAAAAGAAAGCGTACATTGGTTCTCACCTTCACGGGTAAGCAAACCATCTTTATGAATAAATTTTTCCCGAAGTGGGCGGACAAACTGGTAAAGAATTTTTTTTTCAAAAACGGAGAACTCGTAAAATGATTTTAGATTTTAGATTTGCGATTTCAGATTTATTTGCAAACAGGTTATTGATGATTGATGCCAATCGCAATAATCCAAATCTAAAATCAGCGATCTAAAATCTACAATTATCCCCATGCCTTTACTAACTCTAACATCAGATATCGGTCACCAGGACTTTCTTGTTGGAGCAATCAAAGGCCAGCTGCTTGAGGCAAATCCCAATTTTACAATTGTTGATATTTCGCATAGCCTTTCACCATTCAATTATCCGCAGGCTGCTTACGTTTGCAGGAATGCGATAAAAAATTTTCCTGCGAATACATTTCACCTTGTAATGGTAAACCTGTTCGATCAAAGGCCTGAGCATCTTTTACTTGCCGAACATAACGGCCAATATATCGGTTGCGCCGACAATGGGCTTATAACAATGATACTCGAGGAAGTTCCACAAAAAATTGTAGCATTGCCGCTGAGTAAATCGGAACAGAAGAACACTCTGTATTGTGCTTCGGTTTTTGCAAAATCGTTCGGACAAATTCTCGAGGGTAAAAAGCTGGATCAGGTTGGCGATGCAAGTATTTCGATAGAAGTAAAGAATCCATTACGGCCTCTGCTGGGAAACAACTGGATCGAGGGCCAGATAATTTTTATCGATAACTTTGAAAATGTTATCATCAACATAAACAAGGAAGAATTTGAACAGCAACGTCGCGGGAGAAGCTTTAAAATTGTTTTTAAGAGAGACGAGGTGATAGATAAAATAAGTGAAACTTATGCTGATGTAAGTGAAAGCGAAAAACTTGCCCTGTTCAATTCAGCAGGCTACCTTGAAATCGCCGTGAATAAAGGAAATGCAGCAGGGCTTTTCGGATTACAGGGATATTCTGATCAAAGCACGCAAAGCCAGTACCTGCAAAACAGGCTACTTTATCAAACAGTAAAAATATATTTCGAATAAACCAAAATTGTCAATTATGAAAAGAATACTTTTTTCTCTTGTATGCTTAACGTTTGCTGCCGTTACCTCAGCGCAGCTCAAAACGCCAGCCCCATCTCCTACCCAAACCATCAAACAGGATTTTGGTGTTTCTTCTATCGACCTCATTTATTCACGCCCGGGAATGAAAGGACGTAAGATCTTTGGAGATCTTGTTCCCTGGAATGCGGTTTGGCGTACCGGCGCAAACTCAGCAACACGTCTGAAGTTCTATGACGATGTGATGATAGCAGGACAACCACTGAAGGCTGGTGAATATGCATTGTTCACAGTTCCCGGAGAAAACGAATGGGAAATTATTATTAATAAAGGGTCCGCCAACTGGGGTACTGATTACAAACAGTCCGACGATATTTTCCGCGTAAAAGTGAAGCCTATGAAATTGGATTGGTCGGTTGAAACATTTACCATGCAATTCGGAAATGTAAAACCAACAAGCACTGACCTGCAGATCCTCTGGGATAAAACACTTGTGTCTGTTCCTATCACCACCGATATTGATAAAAAGGTAATGGCACAGATCGATAACCTTTTGAATAAAGATAATCGCCCTTACTTCCAGTCAGCCATGTATTATTTGGAGAACGGAAAAGACCTTAACCAGGCGTTGATCTGGTTTGATAAAGCAATCGAGCAAAATCCTAAAGGCTATTGGATCTACCATCAAAAGGCAAATACATTGGCTAAGCTTGGTAAGAAAAATGATGCAAAAGTTGTTGCGCAAAAATCAATGGATATCGCACGCGAAGCAAAAAATGATGACTACGTACGTTTGAATGAAAAACTTATAGCGACTTTGAATTAAATTTTTAAACCGCAAAGAGCGAAAAGTTTTCGTATAGAGCCGCAAAGAAATCTTTGCGAAACTTTTGGGTTATACGTTGCGATCTTTTCGGCTAATTTTTTTAAATGGTCTCTCAGGCATGAGAGACTTTTTTATTTTGTGGAGGAATCAACATCTGTATTACAAATCCGAAAATAATTACCAGCACTGCACCGACAACATTCAGCCATAAAAATGAAATGATGTCCGCTTTATAAACTCCTATCACAAGCAACTCGGAAATGATCGCCGAATAAAATATTGCTGTCCCGTTGATTTTTTTAAACCAGAATGCAACTAAAAAAATCCCGAGTATAACTCCGTAGAACAACGAGCCCAAAATATTTACAGTTTCAATTAAACTGTTTCCCAGGTTACTTGCAAATTCTGCAATTATAATACTGAATACGCCCCAGGCCAAAGTATACAATTTGGAAATACGGTAATCCATTTTGGGAGTAAGCTCTTTATTTATAAACTTCTTATGAATATCTACTACGGAACAGGATGCAAGTGCATTCAGTGCCGCAGCAATGCTTCCCCAGGATGCCAGGAAGATCATTGCAATCAATAGCCCGATCAATCCTTTAGGCAAATAATCGATAACGAACCTTAAAAAAATATAATTGGTGTCATTCACATCTTCCCCCGGCAATGCTCTTTTCAAAACATCTTTATACTGTTTTCTTATGGCTGTTTTCCCAACGTCATTGTCCGCCGCTACAAGAGAGTATTGATTTTCGAGGTTGATCAACGAATCCTTTTTTATCGTTTCCTTAGCAGCTGCAATTTGTGTATCATTAAAAAAGATTGGTGCCCTGTTAAACTGATAGAATGAAAAAACCAAAACGCCAACCATTAAAATAAGAAACTGCATAGGCACTTTAACGAGACCGTTAATAAGCAAACCAAGTTTACTTTCACGGTCGTCTTTAGCCGTAAGGTAGCGTCCGACCTGGCTTTGATCGGTACCGAAATATGAAAGCGCCAGGAACAGGCCTCCAATCAAACCGCTCCAGATATTATATTTATCCTTCCAGTCGAACCCATTGGCAGTTGTGCCGGTTGTTATCACATTCATCTTACCACCTTTTCCTCCAAGTCTTAAAGCATCCGCAAACCCTATATCTGCAGGCATTAAATGAACCACCATATAGCCTGCGATTACCATTCCTGCAATAATAATTATAAGTTGAAGTTTCTGTGTGTGAGCTACTGCCCTTGCCCCGCCGCTTACAGTATAAATGATAAGCAATCCGCCCATGATAATATTTGTCCAGTAAATATTCCATCCAAGCAGCGAACTTAAAATTATGGATGGCGCATATATACTTATCCCTGTTGAAAGCCCCCTCGAAACCTGGAACAGGAACGACGTGAATGTTCTTGTCTTAACATCAAACCTTTCTTCTAAAAATTCGTAAGCGGTATATATTTTCAATTTGCGAAAAACGGGAACAAAAAAAATGCAGATGATTATCATCGCGAGTGGCAACCCAAAATAGTATTGAACAAAACGCATCCCATCAGTGTAAGCCTGCCCTGGCGCACTTAGAAAAGTTATGGCACTCGCCTGTGTGCCCATGATGCTAAGCAACACAAGGTACCATGGCATTGTGCGGTTACTTAAAAAATACCCGTCAAGGTTTTTGGTAGTGCGGCTTTTGTAAATACCATAGAGAATAATTCCGATAAGTGTAACAGCCAGTATTATCCAGTCTATCCGGCTCATACCCCTATCCCCTGAAGGGGCATTTAGAAAGTTTATAATTAAATGTGGCCATTACTTAAAATGCATCGTGATAAGATAGTAAAATACTATTTGTAATACGAGGAACGCAAATACTCCAACGTACCATTTGCGCCAATATGATCTTTTGCCTTTCACTTTTGTTACCAGCTTTAGTAATACTGTTTGGCATCGTTGTGTCACTCACTTGTACTGCATACCATCGTTGAGCAACACCGCAACTACCTCAATGCACCGCGTCGTCCATCATTTTGAAGGAGCGGGCTACTAAAAGATCTGTCATTACAAGTAATTCAGCGACTGAAAAACCTCCTTAACTATTGGAGACTAAAAGTCCGGAAGTTTCTCAGTCGCTGTATCTTTTTAAAACAACTAACCTTTTAATGGCCCCTTCTTCGAAATGACGATGGTTATGCAGGTGAGCCAGCTTTAATCCTCCCAGGTTAGAGACTCCCGGCCCCCGCCTCCGGGCTCCCGGCTCAATGCTCCGGGCTCCGAACTCCAAACTCATCTACCCAGCGCAATTAAATTCGCCATCAATCTGTAAGCACCCGGCACACCCGCAGGCAACTGCCTGAAGAAAACCAAACCTGCATAAATAAAGTTGCCTTTGCCATACTTCGCAATCGCAAGACTTCCCTTACTCTGTTGCTCGCCTTTATCGTTCATCCCAATCGGCATTTCATAATGCGAGTCGGCCTGCACTGCCTGGTAAGTGCTTCGCTCCTGAACCCACCCTTCAAAATCTTTATCAGTTATTTTATTCGGATAATTTAAAACAGGGTGATCCGGCAAAAGAAAATTCACCTTTGCATCTTCTTCAGTAACTCTCGATCCTGCATCGATAGAAAATGGATAGGGCCCAACTTTCACCCTTCTCAAACCAACATTATTACTCTTTAAATATTGCACTATCATGTTGCCACCATTCTCAACATAACGCATCATTACATCATTCTTGTTAGTGAGGTATTCTGAAATATTATATGCCCTTACCCCAACTACTATCGCATCAAACTGCTTTAAGTAATCATCACTGATATCACCTTCTGAAATTATTTTCACATCATAACCCATATCCTCCAACGCCTGCATCACCTTATCACCTGCGCCAACAATATAGCCGATCTTTTTGCCTACCATCTTTATATTAACCTTCACCAGGTTTGCTTTCGCTTTTGGGAAGTAAGTTATAGTTGGTATGTGATCATATGAAATTGTTTTTGTGTACCCATCATATTTTCCATCTGCAGTTTTTAGTTTGATTTCTTCAGTTGTATTTGATAATTTATTTCCAGGCGAAAAGATGCCTGACCAATATTTTTCCCTGTTGCTTACAGAAACATTTGTTAACCCGCTATTATCTTTCCAGCTCCAGCTTTTTGAATATTGCTGATCGAGCTGGTATGGATTTACAGCGGATGAATTGTTGGATCTGATTTTCGCCTCCACTTTTACCGGTGCACCATTAATTGAAATAAAATTATCTCGGGTATAATTCACTTCCACCTTCGGCAAAACTGCTATCGGTTGATACAAATCTCCTTTTACAGGATCAATGAACCTGTATTGCACAGGACGTTTAACAATAAATTCTTCACCATTTATTGTAACCAAAAATGTCGCTTCAAAAGATGGATCGTTCAATGCCTTACCGATTTGCATTTGATCCCTTACTTCGAACGTTCCCCCAACCAATGGATATTCTAGCCAATAAGGCTGTGATATTTTTTTATCATCCGCAACAGGCAATGTTTTGGCAATACTAAAATTCTGGTTGGTTGGTAAAGCAACAGAAATTGCAGAATCTAAATTCTCCAGCTTGATATTTTTTACCGAAGCGAGTATATCTTTTCTCTTGTTAAAAACAAAATTCACCCTTAGTGTATCACCCTGTACAATGCTCGATTGATTAGAGGTTGCTTCGATATATAATGCACTGCACTCCTCTATCAACTGCTGCACTTCATCCAGCTTTTTATCTCTCCAGTTGCCTTGTGGCAAAGCCTTTATTGCCTTATATAAACTAACCAATGCAGGAACAGATACCTCAGGATAATCTGGCCTGAAATTACCGATGATCGCAGTGATCATAGATTGAATTGCTTCTCCACCACTTATTCTTTTCCAGTCGGTAACAACTCCATCCATAATATCACTCTTTACGGGTTCGCCGGCAGAAGTAACAAAATATTGAAACGACTGTCCTCTGTTTCTTGGCCTTCCCTCTCCCTGGCTCTTGTGCATTGTTCTTGCTTCGCCGCCCATCTCACCGTAACTTTTTCCAAGTAATGAATTGTACCCGCCGATATCGATCTTTAATTGGTCTTCACTTTGAGTATTCACATTGCCAAAGTTGAAAGTATTCCACATGATCCTTTTCGCTTGCCATGGTTTTACACCGTATTTAAATTGCTCGGGGAATTTTGTTGGATCAGCAGCGGCCACAAATGCTTCATCGGCAAGAAGCGCCGACGCGGCGTGATGTCCATGTCCCGCTCTCGAGTCAGGTGGGAATCTTTTGATAATTACATCCGGCTGATATTGACGTATTACCCAAACTACATCACTTAATATTTTTTCCCTGTCCCATATACGTAAAGCTTCATCCATACTTTTACTATAACCAAATTCATAGGCCCTGGTAAAATATTGTTCCGCTCCGTCCACTTTTCTTGCAGCGAGCAATTCATGGGTTCTTATCAAGCCCAACTCAATTCCCTGTTCATCGCCAATTAAATTTTGCCCGCCATCGCCGCGTGTTAAACTTAAGTATGCAGTGCGGTATAATTTTTCATTGGCAAAATATGGAAGCAATGCGTTGTTCTCATCATCCGGATGGGCGCCAACATACAATACTGATCCCAGCATATTCAGCTTTTTCAACTGTAATAATATTTCTGAGGAAGAATATGTTTTTTGCTGCTGTGAGAATGTGAGTAGTGAATAGTGAGTAGTGAGTAGTACTAGAAAAAAAATTCTCTTCATAATTCTGATTTGTTTTACGAATCTAATATAATGTAGGATCAGATGAACACCATTTAAATAATTTAGACTTAGCCGATGGTCCATAGTTCATAGTTCATAGTGGATTGAAGACTTTGCTAAACGAGAACCATAGCCCGAAATTAATCCCTGATCCATGAACCATGATCTATGAACCATGAACCAAATAAAAAACCGGGCAGCCTAAACTACCCGGTCAAATATAAAACTCAAAAAATACTTCAGATACTTTATCTACTTATTTACTTTATTTACTTTACTCCATTTACCTTATCCACTTTCCCAATTACTCCCCATCCCTACATACTCTTCATCTTCATCCCGTTCCACCACTTGCAGAATTTTGCTAAATCAACAGAAGCTTTTGCAAAAAGGTAACGTCCATTATATCCAAACTGGTTTGCATTGAAAAGAAACCTTCCCCTGTTGCTTGCATCGCGTCCGGCACTGTAACCTCCCAATGTCTGGTTATTGCCCGTGATAGGATTTGAATACACGTTAGCTGCATCATTTCTTGGATCAATATAAACCCTGTCTGGATAAACGTCCATTATATTATTTGCACCCACGCCAATTATTACACCGTCAGCCAATCTGAAATTAATTATTACATCGGTCACGATCTTTGGATCAAAAGTTTGATCCACACCCTGCCCAACATCATTAAATGGAATACCTGTTTGCGGATTAACTGTAAACGGACTCAGGTTATTTACAAATTTGGTTTTACCAAAACGAACAGCACGAAGGGTAATGTCAAACCTGCCGATCTGGTAGTTGGTAGTAAGATTGACTTTTGTTTTTGGCTGCGCAACTTCAATACGGCTTATCTGCTGGCGATCGAAGAATATATTCAGGAAGTCGTTAGCAGGATTCAACGCAGGATTTGTAAGGCTTGGATTATTTGTGGCAGAGCTGATCTTATCATTCGGATTCAATCGTGTTACTTTATTATTATTGTAATTACCCGCGAGAGACATTGTAACTATACCGCTACGAATTGCAAACTTATTGGTGAAAACAACATCCACGCCCTGTGTACGAGTGTCAACCGCATTTGCCCAGAATTGAACAACATTCACATTTGGATAAGCAGCGAGGATAGGAGCAACCAACGCATTTGACTTATTGAATGCACCGGACAAAACGATCCTGTCTTTTATTTTTATATAATACCCGTCAATAGTAATGGTGATCCCTGTTCCGATCTTACCTACCAAACCTCCTGTGAAGCTGTAAGATTTTTCAGGCTTAAGTGATTCAATACCGAAGTTGTCTCTTACGATCGGGTTATCATTATTAGCAGTAAGGGATTGAGAAGGCAAGCCCCCTACGAATTGCGTAGAAGTATTCTGGAAATAACGCTGGTGTAGTGAAGGCGCCCTGAAACCCATGTTGGCACTGGCACGTATTGCGATATGATTACTGATGTCATAACGTGCACTTACTTTACCTCCAAGGCCATCGCCAAAGTCGCTATACTTTTCATAACGTGCTGCTACACCAAATAAAAACTTTTCAACCGTACCTTCAAAATCCACATATCCTGCAAAAATGGTCCGGCTTTTTTTCAATGCATCTGCTGGTCCAAAACCCGGGAAAACCTGTGCACCTGCAGCTGCCTGCGTGGTTCCTAAATTTACTGTAGTGCCGGTATTATCAGGATATGGAGGAGGATTTGGAATTGTTGCTATGCGACCGCCGTTTTTGTATGAATTTTCTTCACCGGCAGAGATTCTGAACTGCTCATACCTGAACTCTGTTCCAAATGCAAAATTTATTGAACTGAATGATCCTGCATTTTTGAAATTCTTAGAGAAGTCTACATTAGTAGTATTTTGTATAAATTTTAATTCACCTGCATAAAATTCTGTCTGAACAGCATCCGTTGCTGGTAAAGAAGCATTGCCTGTATTTTCAATATTATAACGGAGCCTGTTCAATCCATACGTATTACTTACATCAAAATCCCAACCTCGCCCCAGCTTTGTGTCAATCCCCACAATTGCTGAACGATCGCGAAGTTCGGTGTGTATTTCCGGTAAAAAACCATCAGGATAAAAATTTGTACCATTGGCTTTTACAGGCTGTTGCGCCCATGAGTTCGGGTTACGGCTAAATCCACTTGCATCACCTCGGCGGTAACCAATGCCTCCTGTAAAATACAACTCGCTCTTACTGCTCACCGGGAAGCTGCCATTTACAAAGCCCGTATAATTGTCATTAGAAGAATTGCCTGCAACAATATTATGACGGTTGTATCCTCTTTGTGTTGCGATTATTTTATCCTGGTCAATTAACCAGCGGCGGTAAGTCACAGCATCAACGCCACTTGGAGCCGTTGGAAACCCACCTGCATTTCCATAATATAAAAGAGGAATATTATCGTTACCACTTCTGTTAGTTCTTTCGCGACTTAATATCTGCCCGCTCAAAACCACGTGTCCTTTCTCGCCCAATTTCAAACCTGCATACGCATCAACCTGGCGGTTCAATCCATCATGAATATGTTGCCCGCCATTATAATCGAGGTAAGTAAAATTCTGACCGATAAGGGAGGATACGGTCATGCCTTCATAATTTTTTTTCAAAACAATATTGATCACACCCGCGATCGCATCAGAACCATATTGCGCTGCTGCTCCATCTCTCAAAACTTCCACATGATCAATTGCGGCAACAGGAATTGTATTCAGGTCAGTTCCTACTGAACCACGGCCAACAGTTCCGTTGATATTTACGAGAGCAGTGTTGTGCCTCCTTTTTCCATTAACAAGAACAAGTGTTTGATCCGGGCCTAATCCGCGAAGCCCCGCAGGATCTATATGATCTGTACCGTCGGAAATAGTTTGCCGGGCACTTTGGAAAGATGGAGCCTGGTATGACAGCACCTGTGTAACATCTACCTGTGCAAAGTTCTTAAGTTCCTTTGCGTTGATAACGTCTACCGGAACAGGCGTGGAAAGTTTACTGCGACCAACAGAACGTGTACCCACTACAACAATATCTTCGCCGCGGGCATTGGAAGGCAACATTGCAAACTCTGAAGAAGTTACTTCATTGGCTCTTACAGAGACTCTTTTGCTGAACGACTGGTAGCCGGCAAAAGAAATGACAACTGTGTAACTTCCAGGCGCAACTTTCAACTCATATTCTCCATTATCATTTGTTGTGGTTCCAATATTCTTCCCTTCAATTGTAACAGAAGCTCCGGCCAGTGGGCCGCGTTCATCTCTCACCACACCTTTAATGGTACCCGTTTGAGCCTGCGCCCAAACTAAAGAACCTAACACCATAAAAATTGAAAGAATTGCGGTTCGCAATAATTGAAATTTTCTCATAAGCTTGATTTAAGTTTTAGATTGCAGATACAAATAAAGTTACTAAAGTTATTATATCAAAAACTTAAATTCGAATAAATTATTAAGGCTATGTGTACAAAAAGAAATGCGGTGATCACAGCACTTTTAATTTTTTCTGTCGCAGCATTTTCACAGCAAAAAAAAATTGATCCATACAATTATTCCATTACAAAAAATATCGAATGTAAGAATGGAGCAGTTGTATGTGCGCATCCATTGGCGAGCCAGGTTGGTGTAAATATTTTACAACAGGGAGGCAATGCGGTAGATGCAGCCATTGCTACACAACTTGCACTCGCAGTTGTGTATCCCAACGCAGGCAATATTGGCGGTGGTGGTTTTTTAGTAGCGCACTTCAGCAATGGGAAAAATATTTCTATCGATTACCGCGAAATGGCTCCGGCAGCAGCTTCCAGGGATATGTATTTAGATGCAAATGGAAACCCGCAAATGAAATTATCGCAGGATGGTCATCTTTCTGCGGGAGTTCCGGGAACCGTAGCAGGATTGTTTGCATCGATGAAATATGCAAAGCTTCCATTCAAAAAATTAATTCAGCCCGCAATTGATCTTGCAGAAAAAGGCTTTGCAATTACGGAAGACCAGGCAAAGAGTTTTAATAGCAACAGGAATAAATTTATTCAGCTAAATATCAACACACCTGTTTTTGTGAAAGAAGAATTATGGAAACCAGGCGATACATTAATTCAGAAAGACCTTGCCAACACTTTGAAGAGAATAAGAGACAATGGCGCCAAAGGATTTTATGAAGGAGAAACCGCAAAGCTTATAGCAGAAGAAATGAAAAAAGGAAATGGTATCATCACCGAAGCCGACCTTAAAAATTATAAAGCAAAGGAAAGAGTGCCGATAGTTTTTCCATACAAAGGATACACGATAATTACGATGCCATTGCCGAGCAGTGGCGGAATTATTTTGGAACAAATGATGAAGATGATAGAAAAAAGAAACATTGCATTATTTGGATTTCAAACTTTCAGGTCTGTACAGCTTATGACGGAAGTAGAACGCAGGGCTTATGCCGACAGGGCAAAATTTTTAGGCGACCCTGATTTTGTAAAGGTGCCGGTGAAAACTTTGGTGAGCGAAAAATATCTCCGCGAAAGAATGAGTGATTATGACCCCAACAAAGCAAGCAGCAGTACGGATATTGCTGCCGGCAATATTCGCGAGAGCGAACAAACTACACATTTGAGTGTTATCGACAAAGACGGTAATGCAGTTTCTGTTACCACAACTTTGAATAATTCTTACGGGAGTAAAACTGTTGTGAGTGGTGCAGGTTTTATTTTGAATGACGAGATGGATGACTTCAGCGTGAAGCCCGGCGTTCCTAATATGTATGGAGCTGTGGGTGCTGAAGCGAATGCAATTGCTCCGGGCAAAAGAATGCTGAGCAGTATGACGCCAACAATAGTGTTGAAAAAAGGCCAACCGTATCTTGTTGTTGGAACTCCTGGCGGGACAACAATCCCAACAAGCGTTTATCAAACCCTGGTAAACATTCTTGAATTTAATTTAACTACCAATGATGCAGTTAACAAGCCTAAATTCCATCATCAATGGCTTCCTGATTCTATTTACATTGAAAAAGGATTTTCAGAAGATGTGAAGGCTAGGTTAATCAAAACGGGCTATAGAATAAAAGAAAGAGAAGCCATCGGCAGAACTGAAGTAATCAAAATGGTGTTGCCAAAAAAGATCGAAGCAGTTGGCGATAAAAGAGGCGATGATGCCGCAGCGGGATATTGAAGATTTATAATTGAATATTGAGTGTTAAGTTTTGAGTGTTGAGTGTTAAGTGTTAAGGCTACTATCTTGTAAAGGTTTGTTTAGAAGTTTCTAGAACTCAAGACTCAACACTTAACATTCAACATTCAACACTAAAAATATAAAACCCTTTATGTTAGAACAGATCTTTCTTCAGTCAGTCATCAAACGGTTTACAACTTACAAAGATTTGGGAGATAAAACTTTCGCGCAATTAGAGGATAAAGATTTTCATTTCGTCCCAAATGAAGAGAGCAACAGCATCGCTGTGATCATTCAGCACATGCATGGAAATATGCTGAGCAGGTGGACGGACTTTTTAACCAGCGATGGCGAAAAAACCTGGAGGCAACGGGATGCAGAATTCGAAGAAGCAAATCTCACAAAAGAAAATTTACTGAAGCTTTGGGAAGATGGCTGGACCTGCATGTTCAATGCATTGAATGCATTAACTGAACATGACCTGCAAAAAACAATTTTTATAAGAGATGAAGCTCTTTCTGTGACAGACGCGATCCACAGGCAGCTGGCACATTATCCGTACCATGTTGGCCAGATCATTTATGCAGCCAGGATCATTAAGAATAAGAACTGGAAAAACCTTTCCATACCAAGAGGTGAATCTGCAGCCTTCAATAAGTCGCACGGTGATCAGCAAAAAAATCAGCGATAATGTTTGCACTCGAAAGTACTCCCGGCAGAACATGCGTTATTGATGGAAAAGAATATTTATTTTTTTCCGGTTACTCATATCTTGGTATGAATAACGTGAAAGCATTTACAGATCTTGTAAAAGAAGGCATGAAAAAATATGGACTGTTGTTCCCTTCGTCAAGAATATCAAATACAAGATTGGCGTTGTATGAAGAATTTGAAAACAATCTTTCACAGCTGACTGGGTTTGAAGACACGGTGAGCTTTTCTTCGGGCTACCTCGCAGGAAGAACGATGGCTGAAATTTTATCTTCTTATAAAAATGTTTTTGTTGCCCCGCACTCACATCCCGCGATCACGATTTATAAAAATGACCAGGGATCACAAGCTTTACACGAATGGCAGGATGAAGTAACTGCCCGCATAAATCTTTCTGATGAAAAGGAATTTGTCCTGGTGTCAGATTCAGTAAATATTCTGGAATGTGTTGTAAATAGTTTTTCTTTTCTTGAAAATATTAAGCCTGGTAAAAAAATTACTTTCCTGGTTGATGATTCGCACGGGATAGGAATTTTAAACAACGGAAAAGGAATAATATCGTCGCTTCCACAAAAAGAAAACGTCGAATTCATTATTTCTTACTCGTTATCCAAAGCTTTTAATATTGAAGGCGGTGCTGTAAGTTGTTCAAAAAAATTCGCAGGGTTACTGCGTCATCATCCAAATTACGCCGGCAGCACTGCGATCAATCCTTCGCTCGTTTATGCTTTTATGAAAAGCGATGAACTCTACGCAACGCAGAGAGAAAAGTTATTCGATAATATTTCTTATGTGAAAAATAATTTAAGGAAGCCTCTTTCTCTTAAAAATGCTTTTAATCTCCCGGTCTTCATTTGCCAAAATGAAAATGCAGAAAATTCATTTCATGAGAATGGTCTGATTATTTCATCATTCAGCTACCCAACCCCTGAATCAAAAAAGGTAAACCGCGTGGTGATAAATGCGCTGCATACGCAAGAGGACCTGGATAAGTTGATAACTGCCGCTAATCGCTAAGATCCGTCATCCACGATACCTGGCCGCCAGCGACCCATTTTGTTAGCTGAAGTTTCTTAAAATAAATTTTTTATGCTACCGCCAATTAAATTAAGCTGTTCTTAAATAATAAAATACAATAAACGCAACAACAAAAAGTACCACCGAGTAAATAATAATACCCGGGGTATTAGATTTCCGTGTCTTACTATTGTACCTGTAACCACAGCTCTCGCATTTCGTATGGTGAAATATTTTCGGGCCGATAAGGCCTCCCCACCAGGTATATTTTACCGGGCTTACTGATACGCTCCCGCATTTGGGGCATCCTGTTTCTTTGGAAAATTCTTCCAGCTGGTCTATCATAAATTGTTTTTTATTCCAAAGAAATAAAAAATTATTTTCTGAGCCCGATTTATTGGTCATGAGTAGTTGTGCAAACCAGGTAAATTCAGCAACAAAGGCGTTAGCTGCGAACCTTGGAGATAACCACACCCAGCAGGTCAACCACTTCCTGCTTAATAATTCCAATCTGTTCAACTTCCTCGCCCGCTCTCCAGTGCTCATGATCTTTTATCAACGTGAGGCGTTGAGTGCCTTTACCCGACTGAAGCAGCACATCGTACGTTCCGGTAAGCAATCCTTCCCAGGAGATGGTTTCGGCAAGAGCCGCTTTGTAAAAGATGTTGTCGTGTGTGAATGTGGTGGTAAAAACCAGGTGGTCGGCGGTATCTGGTCTGCCAGGGATGAGTTGGAAGTCCATATAGATTTCGTTTAGATCGCCAAGGTAGAAAAACTTTCTATTGTTACATACCCCATTTTTATGAACGGGTTAGTTTTTGTTTAGGATCGGCTCTTCAACTTTAGCAATGAATCTTCCGCAGAATTGATAGCGTTATAAGTTCTGCATCAGGTTCCGGAAGCAAAAAGACCTTTCATCGCGTTAGTCCACCAACAATTTTATCATCCCTAATCTTTAGGCTCCCACAATTCAATTTTATTTCCTTCGAGGTCTAGAATATGAATAAATTTTCCATAATCATAGGTTTCAATTTTGTCTACGATAGTTACGTTTTGCTTTCTTAATTCTTCGACCAGCGCTTCTAAATTTTCCACCCTGTAGTTTATCATGAATTCTTTTGTTGAAGGCTCAAAATATTTTGTGCTGTCTGCAAAAGGATTCCACTGGGTAAGTCCCTTTTTATTACTGTCTTCAATCTCCCGCCATTCAAAGCTCGTTCCGTATGGGGTTGTGTCAAACCCAAGATGCGTTTTATACCATTCGTTAACAGCTTTAGGGTCTTTGCATTTGAAAAACACGCCTCCAATTCCGGTAACCTTTTTGGATGTCTCTTGATTTTTTTGATCTTCCATATTGCTTATTATTTTAGTTGTAGAATCATTTGGTCGTCTTACCCCCCATCTGGATACCGAGTTTCTCATATACAATGTCATTGGGTTCCCACAATTCTATTTTGTTGCCTTCTATATCCATGATATGAATAAACTTTCCGTAATCAAATGCCTGGAGGGTGTCGGTTAAAGTCACACCTTCTTTTTTAAGTTCTGTAACCAGTGCTTCCAAATTTGCAACCCGGTAGTTTATCATGAACTCCTTTGTTGAAGGTTCAAAATATTTTGTAGTTTCTTTAAACGGGCTCCATTGCAAAAATCCTTTCTTAGTGCTGTCTGCACCCTGATACCATTCAAACACTGCTCCGTATTGATTAGTGTTTAAGCCAAGGTGTGTTTGATACCATTCTCTCATTTTTTTGGGATCCCTGCATTTAAAAAAAATACCGCCAATACCTGTTACTCTTTTCAGGTTTGAGTTGTCATTTGAATTGTTGGTTATGATTGATTTGAAAGCAAAACCAAAATAGAATGATGCCGCTAATGCGAAAGTTATCAAAGCTATTTTTTTCATTGTCAATTTATTTAAGCAGTTTGTGTTAGCAGGTCTTTTGCCGTTTTTCTTTTTAAAATTAATGAACTGATAAGCGTTACAATCAATCCAACCGGTAAAATTTCCACGTAAGCCATTATCGCATTAAAGAATGGATTTTTTAGCATCGTGACCATACTTGCCATTTCCTTTGTTTCCTTATCTATTTCTATTTGGCTTGCTCCACCTGCCTTCAGTTTATCAAGCGTTTGTGCTGCATATTTTTCCATAAAATCCGGTATGAAAAAGTAGTAGTCAATTAGCCAGGCAGCAACATAAATGGTGGAAGCGACTAAAACCATCACAATCCCTACTTTAAACGCTTTGCCAAAACTGATAACTCCTCCATTGTATTTATCCCTGTAATTGCGAATGCCAATAAACACAAGTGAAAAGGCGATGAGCATGGAAGCATACCCAATGAGCATACTTGTGCCATAATCAACGTTGCCTTCACAATGGCTAATATAATTGACAGTAGACAGCATTAAAATGGAAACAACAATGCCGGCTATGAGTCCGTAGATGATAATATTCTTTTTCATTTTTAATTTTTGTTGTGCAAATATGGCTATTGCACAACTTTTTCCGCTCATACTTTCGGCTATTTTTTACCGGTTAAGGCGAGACAGTTTGTTTTTAATCCCAAAGTATAAGGTTTTTAGGGAATGAGACCAGATCTTCTTCCCTTTTCAACCGCCTGTGTCCGTCTTTTTACATCCAACTTTTCAAAAAGATTTTGAATGTGGGTTTTAACTGTGCTCAGCGAAACAAAAAGCTTTGTAGCAATTTCCTGATTGCTGTGCCCATGAGCCAATAAACTTAATATTTCCAATTCCCGTTTGCTTAGTTCAAGCTTGGAGACAAGTGATGTATTCAGAACAAAATTGTCGTTCCTGTTTACATACACTTCTTTTTCTACCACCACGGTTTCAATTTTTGGTTTTGAAAGTTTTAAGGCAAGCCAAATACCCAGTGCAGTAAAAATGAGAGCAATAAACCCGATGTAGACTTCAAATGAATGGTCATATATTATAAATCGAAGCTCTAACCATTTGAGAAGAAATAGCAGAAAAGCTAAACTGATGCTATAAATTATAGTTCCTTTATTTTTTAGAAATAAGTTTTTGATATCGGTCATGGTATAAATGTCCAAATTTTGCAGTTACTTTTTCTGGCAATGTCTTCGGGCAGTCTCATTGTAAAATTATACTCTATTAATAGACATTGACTAGCTTTTGTTAGTATTTGAGCGGTGGTTCCGAGGCGAGTTTCAACTAATTCGCTTCGCCTACGCTGAACAGCTCAACTTCCTGTTCTTTTCCGCGGAGTATTGCTGTATCTATTTTTTCCCATTGAAAACGAGTAGCAGTTCTTAGCTGATTCATAAGAACTCCGGAGACAAGGCAGTCTCTTTTATGTCTCGTGCATTCGTCACGGATCCTTGCAGTGGTATTCAGTACGTCGCCGTTGTAAGTGATCTCTCTTTTCAGATCACCGATCTGGGCGCTCACTACTTTTCCGAAATGCAGGCCCGCCTTAAACTCCGGCATTACCCCAAAATCCTTAAGGTAGTCGCCGCTTTTTCTCACCAGGGTATCGCGGAAGAGAAAAAAGAGTTTCAGGCAATTCGAATTCCTGAGCCCACGCTCCACATTCCAGGTTAGCACTACTTCATCGCCAACGTACTGATAGATTTCGGCTTCTGTTTGAAGCGCCGGCCTGGAAATATCGTGAAAAAGTTCGTTCAATAAATTGTAGAAGCGTACATGCCCAAGCCGTTCTGCAATGGTTGTAGAAGATTTCATATCAAGGAACATGAAGATCCGCTCTTCCTCACGTGGCTTGTGATACTTGCCCCGGATGAATTTCCATAACACTCCCTCGCCAAGCAGTTGATTGATCTGCAGCGTAAATAAAAATATGCCGTAAAGAACCAGCGAGTACACTACCAGTACCAATTCGTCGATCGACACGAGGTACGCAGGAAGTTCACTCAAACTGCGGCCTTCAACCACCCCGCCTATGACTGCAAGACCGGTGCTAACTACATAGATGATCGCCGTATACAGCACAGTTTTGAATACCAGTACTCTTGTAAATGGCCATTGGCGGAAAATGCTGCGTCCCCGGAAAATAAATATTTCCAGTATCCCGAATGCAAGGCCAAGCGGCAATCCTACCAGGATGCTGTTATGATCGATCCGCTTTTCGTTTATGAGTTGAAAAAGAACACCTGCAAAAGACGAGCAGAGACAAATTAGTGCAAGGGCTTTTAATTTTCTTACAAGTGATGATCGCATGGAAATGAGTTAAAGCAGTTAAAAGATTCGTCCGGTTACCTGCAAGGCTTCAGGTCATCCTTGTTCTGTCGTTCTATAAAATAAATCAGTTTAGCACAAATGTCAGCCAGTTTTTTTAGCCAATCCGATGTTGGCGGTTATTGTTTTTATTTCGTAATCTCTTTATCTATTAAGTCAACAAATTTCTTCAATTCGTCGGTATCCAATTTATTTTCTATTGTATGAATATTCCCGATATAATTCATGCCCAAATATTTTGCAGTTTCAATAAATGGAATCCAAAAATTATCTCCCAAATGGTCGCCAATTGAGGAGCTCAATACGGCCATGCTTTTGTTTCTTAATTTTCTTCCTGACTCTTTTTCGTTGTCCAGTAAGTCAGTAATCCGGTCGAAAAATACTTTCATTATCCCGCTCATTGAATACCAATAAACCGGGGTAGCAAAAATTAAAATGTCGTAATTGCTAATGATGTTTCGTATTAAGTTCAAATAATCATCATTCTCATTTTTGTGTTCGTAATCATAGTAACTAATGTTGTAATCATTTAAATCCAGCACATCGAAGTCTGAAAGCGATTTTAATTTATCAACGGCTTTCCTGGTTTGGCCATTTTTTCTTGAACTTCCTAATATGATGATCTTACTCCTGTTCATTTTATTGTTTACTTCTTGCCCGGCAAGTTCATGTCCGAAATTAAAGATTGTTTCTTGAGAAAAAACGGCAGGGATTTGATTCGATCTCACACGCCGGGTAAATTAAAATTTCCCAAAGACAGTGATGATGGATTGTGTTGTGGTGCATTGGAAAATTCCCGCCAATTCCGCTGATATCGTTGGGTATGAAATGCAATGAACAACGCATGAAGCAGAAGAAATCGCAGTGAACGGATCTCTGCTCGACGAGTCCCCCTGGAGTTTTTCACTTTAATGAGTTCTAAGTTCGGCGGGGAGACGTCGTCGGGGAAGAGAAAATAGCACAAGTCATCTCACCATTTTGAATAATTGCTTTACTCATCTGTTCATCAACAACTTCAACCCATTTCATAAAACCTTTGAAATCCCTTGAACCCTTTAAACCTATTAAACCCGCCCGAACACTTTTCCACTTCGTGTTTTTCTACAAAAAGAGATCATTATATTTACTATCTCCATTTTAACTTTTAAAGCAAATTTTCAGCTATGAAAAAAAAACTACTCCTGACCCCCCTGTTAGGTTTGCTTGCCATTTCAGCTTTTTCGCAAACTGACAGATTTTGGTCTGTAAACAATGAAAGCCGCAACAACATTATTCCCGACAAAGCTGTTGCAAGACTTTCCTACCCCAAAGAAGTGAAATTGTTCAATTTGAATTTTGAGCCTTTTAAACAGGTCTTATTTTCTGTTGTCGACAAGCCCACAAAAACTTCAACAGTTATTTCCTTACCTAATGCTGCGGGAACTTTTGAAGAATTTGAAGTGTATGAAGCTTCCAATTTTGAGCCGGCCTTACAGGCCCGGTTTCCACAGATCAGGTCTTACTCCGGAAAGGGTATCACTGACAGGTATGCAACTTTAAAACTCAGCATTTCTCCGCAAGGAGTGCAGACTATGATCTTCAGAACCGAAAAAGAAAATGAATTCATCGAGCCTTATTCTAAAGACCATACAATTTATGCAGCATACATCTCTCACAGGGATAGAGGAAATTTACCGTGGACCTGCAGCACTGAAGACAAAAGCATTGCTTCTGAAATAGGCGCTAACATCAATTCAAATATTACGGCAAGATCAACAGGCGATCTAAAAACTATGCGCCTTGCTCAGTCTGTAACAGCGGAATATTCAAACTATTTTGGAGCAACAAGTGCTTCGCAGGTATCGCTGGTGCTGGCTGCTATTAATGCTACACTTACCCGCTGCAATGGCGTTTATGAAAAGGACCTGGCGGTTCACCTGAACCTCATCGCAAATACAACTTCTGTTATCTATTATAATGCATCAACAGATCCTTACTCTCCGGCATCTTCCGGCGCAGGAGGAGCCTGGAATAATGAATTACAGAATACTTTAACTTCTGTTATCGGTGAAGCCAACTATGATATCGGGCATTTGTTCGGAGCTTCCGGCGGAGGTGGAAACGCAGGATGTATCGGCTGCATTTGTACAAATGGATCAAAGGGCAAAGGATTCACTTCTCCTGCAGATGGAGTTCCGCAGGGAGATAATTTCGATATTGATTATGTAGTGCATGAAGTAGGCCACCAGATGGGTGCGAACCATACGTTCTCTATGTCGAATGAGGGCACCGGCGTAAATAAAGAAGTTGGTTCAGGGATCACGATCATGGGTTACGCCGGTATCACCAGCCAGGATGTTGCGCCTCATTCTATTGATATATTTCACCAGGCATCTATCGCCCAGATCCAGTCGAACCTTGCAACTAAAACGTGCCCGGTAACAACAATTATTTCCGCTAACAATGCCACACCTGTGGTGAATGCGGTTGGCAATTACACCATTCCAAAGAGTACACCCTTTGCACTCACAGGATCGGCAACCGATGCTAATGCCGGCGACGTACTCACCTATTGCTGGGAGCAAAATGATAATGCTTCCTCATCCCAAACAGGAGCAAGCAGTGTTGCAAGTGCAACCAAAGCAAGCGGGCCGAATTGGATTTCATTCCGCCCAACAATATCTTCTACAAGATATTTTCCTCAATTATCAACCATACTTGCCGGAGGTTTGATAACAGGTCCATTGCCTGGTGGCGATGCAGGTACAAACATAGAAGCATTAAGTTCAGTTGAGAGGACATTAAACTTCAGGTTAACTGTAAGAGACAACGCACCGTACAGTTCCTCTGCACCGGTTACTGTGGGTCAAACTGCATTTACAGACATGGTAGTAACAGTAAGTGCGGCTTCAGGCCCATTTGCCGTTAGCTCACCAAATACTGCTGTATCGTGGGCTGGCAATTCTTCGCAAACAATTACATGGAGTGTTGCCAGTACAACAGCGGCACCGGTTAGTTGCGCCAATGTAAAAATATCTTTATCAACAGATGGCGGGCAAACTTTCCCAACCGTATTGGCATCAAGTACACCCAATGATGGTTCTGAAGTTTTGACCATTCCGAATACACCAACAACAACTGCAAGAATAAAAGTAGAAGCCGTAGGAAATATCTTTTTCGATATCTCCAATACAAACTTTACCATCACGTCAGGCGCAGGATGCGGCGCGCCGTCAGGGTTGACTGCATCTTCGATTACAACATCAGGTGCAACTGTTAGCTGGACTGCAGTGACTGGTGCATTAAATTATGATGTAGATTATAAGTTAACTTCATCCGGCACGTGGACAAATGCTGCAACTGCAACTTCTTCCACGTCTCTTACATTAAGCGGTTTAGCTGCTTCATCAAATTACGACTGGAGAGTAAGAACAAATTGCTCGGGCTCGTCCAGTACATATACGGCGGCGCAATTTACCACTGCGGCTGTTGCTGTTTGTAATGCTCCTTCCGGTCTTGCATCTTCAGCAATAACAAGCAGCAGTGCAACTGTTAGCTGGACTGCAGTGAGTGGTGCATTAAATTATGATGTAGATTATAAATTAACTTCATCCGGCACATGGACAAATGCTGCAACGGCAACTTCTTCCACGTCTCTTGCATTAAGTGGTTTAGCAGCTTCATCAACTTACGACTGGAGAGTAAGAACAAATTGTTCAAGTGGTTCGAGCGGTTATTCGGCAGCACAGTTTACGACAAGTGCTGCATCAACATGTGCAACTGCATTTGAACCAAACGAAACCCAGGGAACTGCTGCAGCCATTACTTCAGGTGTTACTAATTCAGCTGCGATCAGCAGCGCTACGGACATAGATTATTATTCTATAACTACCAGTGCTGCCAGCAATATTACATACAATCTTGTTGGCCCGTCAGGTGTAGACTATGACCTTTACATTTATAACAGCTCAGGCACACAGATCGGTTCAAGCCTCGGATCTACTGCTACAGAAACAATTGTTTTAAACAACCAGGCATCCGGTACTTACTATATTAAAGTAATAGGTTACAATGGAGCAAACAGTGCTACGTGCTATACTATCAAAGCAACTGCTGCCGTAATCACCAGTTGCCAGAGCAGTTATGACAACAGCACAAATGGGACGATTTCAGGAGCTGCTACCATTCCGTTCAATACAAATATTAATGGTCTTGTGAGTCCAACAGGTGACGTTGATAATTACAAATTCATTATTACTTCAGGCGGTAGTATTACGCTTACATTAACGACCCTGCCATTCGACTACGATATTAAATTGTTGAATAGTGCAGGTACGCAGATTGGCATTTCACAAAACGGTGGTACAACAAGTGAAACCATCAACTATACAGCTGCTGCGGGAACTTATTATGCACAAGTGTATGGATACAACGGAGCTAACAGCTCAACCAACTGTTATACTTTAAAAGTTCAATTGGGTACTGCATCACGTGGAGAAGAAATCACTAAAGCAGGTACCATTTCAATCTATCCGAACCCGGTTGGAAGTGAGCTCAAGGTGAACATGGGAAGCTACGCCGAACCTGTTTCTGTGAGTGTGAGTGATATGTATGGTCGCAGGTTGATCGGAAAAACTTTTGCCAGCACTTCCACGATTGCCACGGGCAAACTTGCTGCAGGCGTTTATATGGTTACCATTACTGATAAAAATGGGGTAATCATTAAGCAGGATAAAATTGTGAAAGAATAATTTTTTGCAGGATTGCCAAGGGATAATTCTTTCAGATATTTAAAAGAGGCCTCCGAAATTGAGGTCTCTTTTTTTCTGCCATAAAAATTCATAACGCTGATGCAACACCAAAGGGCGTAATGTCTTTATGAAATATTTCGAACGTGGACGTTATTTTGCAAAACAGATCTACCACCAAAATTTTAGCAGTTAACTTATACATTTGTTTTTTGATTTTTGCCACGAATGACACAAATGGACACGAATTTCTCTGCTTATTGCAATTGATATTTATTCACCCCCACCTGAAGAAACTATGATTATAAAAAAACTAATTCTCACTTTCTTTTTTGTTATTCTTATTATCCCTTTGGCTGTTGCGCAACAAGGCTTGACCATTTCATCCAGGGAGTTTAAGAATTTAATCGGGTGCTGGCAAGGCACTTTGAAATATGCAGGTACTATGATCCGGAAACCCTACACAACCACCACCGGGCTTGTTGTGAAACAAACAGGCACATCAAATAAATTCGAATTTGTAAATGTTTACACAAAAGATCCGAATGAAAACACATTTGACACAATTACAATTTCAAAAGACGGCAGAAAGATCAATGGTGCAATTATCAAATCAAAACGATATTCCGGCGGGGAATTAAAGTTAACGGCAGAAGGTACTGGTATTGACGACAATAATAAGGTTGCCATTTTACGGTATACTTATACCATTGGGAAGAGTAGCTACTCATATAAAAAAGATATTAAACAGGAGGGACAATCAGGCTGGGTTGAAACGCAGGAATCCAGGTATGTTCGTAGTAACTGCAGGTAAAATATTTCACAATAAGTAGTAGTTCTTCTTACTTCCTTAAAATCTTCTCCATTGTTTTTCCTTTTGCCAATTCATCCACTAACTTATCTAAATAACGGATTTTCTGCATGAGTTTATCTTCCATCTCTTCGACCCGATATCCACAAATTACACCTGTAATTTTCGAAACATTTGGATTGATTTTGGGGGCCTCGGCGAAAAAGGTTTCAAAATTACTTTTCCTTTCGATTTGCTTTTGCAACGCTTGTTGAGTATATCCGGTCAGCCAGCAAATAACGGCATCTACTTCTTCCTTTGTGCGGCCCTTTTTTTCCGCTTTTTGAATATAATGCGGATAGACACCCGCAAATGACATTTTAAACACTCTTGTATTATCCATTTAAGTCGTCATTATTTATCAAAGGTAATTTCGAATAATCAGTAGCAAATTACTATTTTAAAGACATCAGGAGATCAGTTTCCAGTTTGGTCTCATCATTTGTCCAGTGTCCGTAAATTTCAATATATGGCAAAGTGGTTTCAAAGCCCCCGCGCCTTAATTCATCTCTCATATTTTGCCCGGCCTGCTTTATTAGATTGTATGGGCCAATGTGTTTGTAATAGGCGTACTTTATAAGACTAACAGTTTTTTGTTCAAGTCCAATATTTTGATTGGGAGTTTCTATAAGTTCTACACCGGCAAAAACCCTTTCATTTTCGTCATACACCCAAATATTAATTCCTTTATTCTTTAGTTCTCTTGATTTAACTATCTGCCACATCCTGTCCATTAATTTAAAAGCAGTTCCGGCATAATCTTTATTCATGGCTATCCCGGAGAACCCATAAATGTCTATCGCCAAATTTTCATTAATGATTTCAACTTTCATGGCTATTGCCATTATACGCGTGCCGTTCAAAAAATTTCATGCAACATTTGTATTACACTAAAATACGCTAGTTCTAATTTACCTCACAATTTTCCACAGCCACTCTAACATCTTTATGCGAACCCGATAATCCTTTAATCGTACTTTCGCGGCAATTTTATTTTTGCGTATTTCTTAACTACAATCGAATGGTTCACCACACCCGTTTGTTTAATTTTATGACTTAATTCACATACCCTGAAAAGAGCCTGGAAAATATTACTTCATTTTTTTGCTGCGATCGCTCTTATTTTGGGAATTGGCTGGCTTATCATTCAGGTTTCTACCGGCCAGATTAAATTTATTCTGCTTGGCATTCTTTTTTTATCTGCACTTATTTACGTCTTTATAAGATTACGGGGAAGGCAGAAATTATGGTTTGCTTTATCATTCCTGCTTTTTTTTATACTCCTGTATTTTGGAATTCAATCAAGCGTATTTCAAACATGGATAGTAAGGCAGGTCACGAACAAACTTTCCAAAAACCTCCATGCGAAAGTTTCCGTTAAGCATGTCGACTTCCGCTTGTTCAATAAAATGTTGCTGGAAGGAACCCTTATTCTCGATCAGAAAAATGACACGCTTCTTTATGCAGGCGCTGCCAAAGTAAACATAACAGACTGGTTCTTTTTTAAAGACGACGTCACTCTAAAATATATCGGTCTTGATGATGCGACCATCTATGCAAACAGGAAAGATTCTGTTTGGAATTACCAGTTCCTTGTTGATTATTTTTCCGGACCTCCAAAAAAGAAAAATATTGATTCCGCAAAAAATGCGATAAGGCTTGACCTGAAAGTGATCGAACTTAACAGGGTTAAAGTGTTTCAGAAAGACGAATGGACCGGGAAAAATATGCTCGTGTCATTTGATAAAATGAACGTAGATGCGGAAGACCTGGACCTTAACGGAAATGCGTTTAAAATAAATACTCTCACGCTAGACCGTCCATCATTTGCGCAATACGAATATAAGGGTCTGAAACCCAAAAGGTCAAAGGCCTTGCGGGATTCACTTTTGAGCCAGCCAAACCTTCCGCCAAAGGGCGATGAAGTTCTTCTTTCTATCAAAGAAATCAGGATCAACGATGGAAATTTTGTCCTGGATAAAATAACTGAAAGGCCTGCTTATATCGACAGGTTTGATGACAAGCACATGGTTCTTTCTTCAGTGAATGGGATATTAAAAAATGTAAGACTTGCTGGAGAAACACTTACTGCTGCTATCAAACTCTCGGCAAAAGACAGGTCTGGGTTTGAATTGAAAAAACTGGAAGCTGCATTTAAGTTCACCCCGGCAATAATGGAATTCAAAGATTTGGATCTCATCACCAACAGGAGTCATCTTAAAAATTATTATGCTATGCGCTATAATGATTTTAATGATGATATGTCGGATTTTATGCACGCTGTAAATCTCGAGGGGAATTTTGCCGGCAGCGAATTAAGCAGTGACGACATCGCTTTTTTTGCACCACAAGTAAAAACATGGAACAAGAACTTTTCTCTCACGGGAAATGTAAAAGGAACAATAGATAATCTTATTGGAAAAGATCTCAGCATAAGGTCGGGTGCAGATTATTTTAATGGCACTGCGAGTTTACGAGGCCTGCCAGTTGCAAATGATATCTACATCGACCTTACTGCAAACGATCTCAGAACATCATATTCACAACTTGCGTCTTTTATCCCGGACATAAAATCAGTGCAGAATCCAAAGCTCAGTGCATTGGGCAATATTCATTTCGTGGGAAAATATACCGGCTTCTTACGCGACTTTGTAATGTATGGAACAGTGGATACTGATCTTGGAACATTAGTTACCGATCTTAACATGAAATTGCCGGAGAATAGTGTGCCCGTTTATTCAGGAAAAATTTCTACAGGCAACTTCCAACTTGGAAATTTTATAGCGAACAGCCAGGTGGGAAATATTTCTTTCAACGGCAAAGTAAACGGGAAAGGCTTTAATGCAAAGGATATAAATCTTTTAATAGACGGCACTATAAACCGGATTCAATTCAATAATTATAATTTCCAGAACATAGTTGCAAAAGGAAATTTCAGGAACAATTTATTTGAAGGCGCAGGAAGCATCGACGATCCTAACCTTCGTGTTGACGGGTTAATAGGCTCTATAAATTTCAGCGCTAAAAATCCGAGGTTTAATCTTGATGCAGATGTTTCTAAAATGAATCTGAAAGAACTCGGATTTACACTGGGCACATTTTCTCTCACTGGAAAATTCAATCTTAATTTTTCAGGAGATAATATCGATAACTTTTTAGGAACGGCAAGAATATACAACGCTACGCTGCGAAATATTGAACGTAACCTTTCTTTCGATTCATTAACGATCACCTCGAATTACCTGAATGATAAAAAATATTTGAGTGTTCAAACAAACGAGCTGGAAGCCAACGTGGCAGGCAATTTCAAGATCGCAGAGTTGCCTGAAGCATTCCAGTCGTTTCTTAACAGGTACTACCCTGCCTACATTAAAAAACCAAAAAATGCTATTCACGCACAGGATTTTTCCTTCTACATAAAAACAAAAGATGTAAGCGACTATATTTCTTTGCTTGATAAAAACCTGAAAGGATTTAACAGTTCAGAGATCAGCGGCGATATTGACCTCGCGAGAAATAGTTTAAATGTAAAAGTTCAAACACCCGGCTTCAGTTATAAAACGATAAACTTTAATGACCTGAACTTTATCGGCAAAGGAACATATGATACACTTTTTCTTGTTGGTGATGTAAGAGATGTTGTTATCAACGACAGCCTTCATTTGCCCGACACCAAAATACTGGTAACAGCCAATAACGATATTTCTGATGTTGTAATAAAAACTTCGGCAAGTAAAACTTTGAACGAGGCCGATCTTTCTGCAAGAGTGCAAACTCTAACCGACGGTTTCAAACTTTACTTCAACCCGTCCTCATTTGTTATCAATGATAAAAAATGGAAGCTTGAAAAAGGAGGTGAACTGGTATTAAGTAAAAAAATGCTTACGGCCAGCGAAGTGAAGTTTGTACAGGAGCAACAGGAGCTCACCATTTCTACCGAGCCATCCAGTACAGGGAGCAGTACGGACATCCTGATTGACCTCAAAAAAATAAATATCGGTGACTTCACTCCTTTCCTTATTAAATCGCTGCGACTGGAAGGATTAATTACCGGAAATATTAAGATAGAAGATCCCTTCGGAAGAATGATGATGGAGTTCAACACGAAGACAGACCAGTTTCGTTTTGAAAATGATTCAATGGGTGTGCTGCAAACTTCGGGGCATTATTCGTCAGTATCCGGAGACCTTTTTATAAAAGCGATCTCGGATAATGAATTCTATAATTTTTTAGCTGATGTTACCTACAGAACAAAAGATTCAACCGGCAACCAGCTTGCAGGAAAAATGGATCTGAAGAGGGCCAATATCCATATCCTTCAAAAATATCTCAATGGTATATTCAGTGGAATTCATGGCAATGCTACAGGCCAATTGAATATATCTGGACAGGCAAAGGATCCCAAGATAACAGGGAAGATCAACTTAAATGATGCAGGCCTAACTGTTGATTATACACGGGCCCGGTACTTGTTCAACGAAAATTCCACGGTCGCTTTCGAAAAGGATTATATCGATTTCGGCACTCTGAAAATAAAAGATACGCTCAACAACACGGCTACTGTTTCGGGAAGATTATATCATACTTTCTTCGATGATTTTTTCTTCAATGAACTTCAAATGAAGACCGATAGGAAAAATGGAAAGCCCGGGAAATTTGTTTTACTGAATACTTCTTCAAAAGATAATAAAGAGTTTTATGGAAATGTGATCGGTGATGCGCAACTATCTCTGAACGGACCGGTAACTGATATGAGAATGGAAATAAGAGCTGAGCCTACAGACAGCAGTCATATTTATTTGCCAACGGGAGAAACTGCGGAGACAGGCAAAATAAATTACATAGAATTTATAAAGTTCGGCCGGGAAATGCAGGCTGATCTTTCTTCAAAGGAGGAAGCAAACATGAAAGTAAATATGGAGCTTACTGCAAACCCTTATGCGAAAATAGATGTGATACTCGATGATATAACCGGCGACGTGATAAAAGCACAGGGCAGCGGAAAACTTAATATCAGCGCAGGTACAAAAGACCCGCTGCTTATCCGCGGAAGATATGATGTTGAGCAGGGGCAATACACTTTTAATTTCCAAACTTTTTTGAAAACACCTTTCAGGCTAAAGGAAGGATATATAGAATGGCAGGGCGATCCATACCTTGCAAATCTTAATATCGATGCCACTTACAGGGCTGAGAAGGTTGACCTGAGCAGCATTGTTACGAGCAGTGGTGCAAGCAGTACAAAAGGTGATGTAGATATTCTTTTCAAATTAAGAGGAACACTGAAAGAGCCGCGTACGAATTTTGAATTCCAGTTTCCGTTCGACAATCCTTTACGCTCCGATCCGATCGCCAGTGAATATTTAAAGACGAAATACCAAAGCGATCAGAACGAAATGAACAAGCAGGTAACGTCGCTCCTTTTGTTCAACACGTTCATGCCTGAAAGCCAAAGATTATTTACAAGAAATAATACAGGCAATTTTGTAACGAGAACTTTGGGCCAGGTTTTATCGAGCACCTTATCATCATCGCTTAATAACTGGCTGCAAAAATTATTGAAGACTGATGCAGTAAATCTTTACACTAATATCAATACTTCCGATTTTAATTTTGAAGGCAGTAACCAGCAACAGCAATTACAGAAAATACAAAACCTTGGCAACTTCGGTTTGAAGACAGCGTTTCTTAACAACCGTCTTTTAGTAAATCTCGGAGGCAATGTAGATTACCGTCTCATTCAAAGCTCGAGCAATTCAAATACAAATTTCTTATTTACACCCGATGTTTCATTTGAGTGGCTGATAACTCCTGACGGCAGATTCAGGGTGGTGGGATTTAACCGAAGCGATGCAAGTCTCGGTGACATTACCGGCCTTACCCGCAGAAACAGGACCGGGATCTTACTTTCCTTCCGGAAAGACTTTAATACTTTCTCAGAATTTTGGAAGAAAAAGGCGGCTAAGTAGTTCATGGTTCATAGTTCATGGATCATGGATGGTTGCTAAAGCGTTTTTGAACTGTGATCCATAAACTATGAACCATGATCAAGACTTGCGCAGTAATTTTACTAAAAGCGATTAAGTGTTATCACTTGTTCTTTTACTAACAAAAGATAATACTGGCTGGTTTTCAGCCATTTTCTTTTCGGAATTAAAAATCACCACTTGCATGCTTTACCATTGAATAATAGTTTTACGTTCCTATTACGATTGAAACCCTGATTGTAGAGATGTGATCCCCGGGAAATTCATTCAGACAGGTTTTATGCCCGTTTAGGATGAAAGTCGTTCCGGCAGCCTGCATCCCGGGAAAAGAATTTCTATTATTGTTAAAACACATCAAAAACACCAATATCTAAACTAAACAACTAATTCTATGAAAAAACTAATTACACTTTCAGCACTCGCGCTTACCATGTGCTTTTTTTCAACAAAAACATTTGCTCAAAGAGAAGCAGGGGGATCTTCAGACGGAACAACTATACCACCTGAACAACCGATAACTTTTCCGGTATCAATAGGGAGTGATCTCACGTTGAATTTCACACAGGCAAATGCAAACAGTATTCCGGTACTGGTATCGATAGTACGCAACGGAACTGTCACCAACATCAACGGTAACTTGTCTAACTTAAGTTGTTTGAGTTTTTATCAATTCTTCGCAGCTTTGTTTACTTATGCTAATCACAACCATCCTTCAGGAAACTCAGGATGTCACCAGACTTCATGCCGAAACCCAAGATGTCATTAATAACAAGACGTCATTAATAAACTTACCATAACTACGGACCTCGCTCACGCGGGGTTTTTTTTGAGCCAATATCACTGAGCCATGAGTTTTCTGGAAGGACGCAAGCTACGCTCCCAATTCACTACTCATTACTCACTTCCTCGGATCATCCTTTTCATTCACATACGTTACAGCCCATGGAGCCACGGCGTGAGCCTGGATGATCACTCTCCCTTTTGTATATGCGAAGTGAGGATGCTGCACTGGCATTACTTCAAAATCGCCGGGGTTCATAGCAGTCGTTTTCTTTTTATCAAAAACTTCTCCCACGCCTAGGTACAATGTTCCCTCAAGCACAGTTACATGTTCCATTGCGGGGTGAAAGTGGGGAGGCACTTTGAAATTCGGCGGGAACATCAGTCGTACGGTAAATGGTCCTTCTTTCATATCGCCTTCAAGAATCGCGATCTTACAACCTTTCGGAAGCGAAGGCGGTCCATCTTTCCAAATAAGATCTTTCTTAAAAACAAACTTTTGTTCCTGGTTAAAAGCATCGATCGATGAGAGGAACAGCAGAATAAAAATAACCAAAAGCTTTCTCATAAATTTTTATTTAAGTCAGTCCACTGACGACGGTTGACAGTCCATAGAAGGGTTTGCACTTTGCTGTTGACTTTTGACCGGGGACCGCCGCTGGTAGAAAAATAGAAAATTATTTCAACTCCGGTATGTATGTTTGGATAATTTATTTTCAAAACTACTTATTATGAAACCAGCATTTTTCCTTCTTATTTTTTTTCTCTCCCTGCACACAGCCAATGGGCAGGCAAATAAAAATTTCGATTCATCTCTTGCAAAAAAACTAAATGCTGATCCTTACGGAATGAAAAGATATATTCTTGTAATACTTAAAACCGGATCTGTAGCTATCAGCGACAAGAAGATTACAGACAGCCTCTTCAGGGGACATATGCAAAACATCCGTTCACTTGCTACACAAAACAAACTGGTTGTTGCCGGGCCAATGGGTAAGAACGATAAGAAGTATGAAGGAATATTTGTTCTAAATACCGACAATATGGAAGAAGCGCAAAAGCTGTTGCAAACAGATCCCGCAATACATGCAAAAATATTAGACGTTGAACTTTATCCCTGGTATGCGAGTGCTGCATTACAGCAAACGCTGGAGATACATGACAAGATCCAAAAAGTGAATTTCTGATTCGATCAATTATGAATCTGTCGTCATTCAAAGAAAGCATTAACAAAAACGATCCGCCCGATATGTCGGTTTACTTAACCTCGCTGTGGTACGATGCAAAAGGCGATTGGAAACATGCCCACGAATTGATACAGGAAGTGCCCGGAAAAAATTCAGCGTGGATCCATGCATACCTTCATCGCAAAGAAGGAGACACACCGAATGCTGATTACTGGTATAGCAAAGCCGGGAAGAAGCGGCCCTTGTTAAGCCTGGATGAAGAATGGGAACAGATAGTGATGTTCTTTTGTTGAAGATTACAGATTACAAATTATAAATTTCAGATTGTAAAACGGCAGCCTGAGATCAGGCGTGTATCCAAAATCCAGTATCCAGGATCCAGTATCCAGTATCATCACTTCTTCACCAAAATCTTATGACCTAATTTATCTCTTTTGGTCTGAAGATATTTTTTATTATGGCTATTGGGAGAAATTTCTATGGGAACCGTATCAACGATTTCGAGGCCATATCCTGACAGGCCTGCACGCTTGCGGGGATTATTACTTACCAGCCTCAGTTTTGTAACACCGAGTTGCCTTAATATCTGTGCACCCACACCATAATCTCTTTCATCCATTGAAAATCCAAGATCGAGATTTGCTTCCACCGTATCTCTTCCCTCTTCCTGCAGTTTATAGGCTTTTAATTTATTCATTAAACCAATCCCGCGACCTTCCTGGTTCATATAGAGTACGACCCCCTTCCCTTCTGCCTCTACCATTTCCATAGCCGCGTGCAGTTGATCACCGCAGTCACATCGCAGCGAACCTAAAATATCTCCTGTCATGCAGCTCGAATGAACTCTCACAAGTATCGGTTCATCTTTTTTCCATTCGCCTTTTTTCAAAGCGAGATGTTCTTCGCCGGTATTGATCTGCCTGAACGCAATCAATTCGAAATCTCCCCACTTGGTTGGCATCTGCACCCGCACGTCTTCATGAATGAGCGATTCAGTTCTTAGCCTGTACGCGATCAGGTCTTTTATTGATATAAGTTTGAGGTCATGCTTATCGGCTATTTCTTTTAGCTGGGGAAGCCTTGCCATGGTGCCATCTTCATTCATGATTTCTACCAGCACGCCGGCTTCTCCGTGTCCTGCAAGTTTAGCAAGATCGATGGTTGCTTCTGTATGGCCTGTTCTTCTTAAAACCCCACCACATTTAGCTCTTAAAGGAAAAATATGTCCCGGCCGGCCAAGATCTTCGGGCTTTGTTTCAGGATCAATCAGGGCTTGCACAGTTTTCGCCCTGTCCTGCGCAGAGATCCCCGTTGTACAGCCATTTCCAAGCAGGTCTATACTTACGGTAAAGGGCGTACCATGAATAGCTGTGTTTTTGTTTACCATTAATTCGAGGTTAAGCTCATCGCAACGATCTTCAGCTATCGGGGCACAGATAAGTCCACGCCCATGCTTACTCATAAAGTTTATGATTTCCGGGGTGACATTTTTTGCAGAGGTAATGAAATCTCCTTCATTCTCACGGTCTTCATCATCAACCACAATTACAAGTTTCCCCTTTTTTATATCTTCAATGGCACTTTCTATTGAATCTAACATAATATCTATTTAAACGTCAAAGATACGGAACAGTTGCTGCATTGACTGGATGATTGGTTCTGGATGCCGGATCCTTGATCCTGGATACTGGATCTGGTGCTAGTATCAGCCCTAAGAATAAAGTCAGAGCACTTCATGGATCCAAAATCCAGGATCTAGGATCCCGAATCCAGTATCAGGTATACTGCATCAAGGCAACCTTTTTGGGTATTTACACGATATGTATGTAAGAAAAACAAGACCTGCTGCAAATCCCCGGTATCACGAGAAACATAGCCCCATAAACGTTTTTTAGATTAAATAAAGCAGCAGACATTAAATAATTATTGCCTTTAAATGAAATATTTATTGCCTTTATATTTGTTAATAAAAGTTGATAAAGTTTAGCTTAGAATTCGCTTTCTTTGCCAACGTAAAACCTAACTAATATGTTTATTAAAAAATTTTTACCCTTGTTTCTTATTGTTGCATTGCCCTTTTTGGTTAATGCACAGGTAACTACCAGCAGCCTTACGGGAACTGTAAAAGACGATAATGGCCAGGCCCTGTCAGGCGCTACTATTACCGCTTTGCACCAGCCATCTGGTACAAAATATACCACTGTTACACAGGGCAGTGGCCAGTATTCAATTCCAAATATGCGGATCGGAGGCCCATACCTTGTAGAAGTATCATATGTAGGCCACCAGACTCAAAAGAATGACGAGATATATTTGAAACTGGCTGAACCTTTTCAATTAAATATGAACCTCGCAAAATCCACCGGTGCCTTAACTTCAGTTGTTATTACGGCTACTGGTAAAAATGCGATCATAAATTCAAGCCGTACAGGTGCGGTAACGAATGTGGGAAGAAGGGAAATTGAAAGAATGCCCAGCATTACACGCAGCATCAACGATCTTGCCCGTGCTACTCCACAATCAAATGGGTCTTCAATTGGTGGTGGTAACTATCGCCAGAATTATATAACTATCGACGGATCTGATTTCAACAACACATTCGGAATAGGAACCAACCTTCCAGCCGGAGGCTCACCTATATCTCTTGATGCATTGGAAGAAATTTCCGTAAGTGTTACGCCTTTCGATATACGCCAAAGCGGTTTCATAGGAAGTGCACTTAATGGTGTAACACGGGCCGGAACAAACAAATTCAGTGGTTCATTCTATTCTTACTGGAGATCAGAAAAGCAACAGGGTGATAAAGTTGGAAAAAACACATTTGTTCCCACTCCTTTCAAATTCAAACAATATGGATGGAGAGCTGGTTTCCCCATCATTCCAAACAAGTTATTTGTGTTTGTGAACTATGAGACAGAAAATCAACCGAAGTTTGTTCAAACCCGTGTGGCTTCTTCAGCTTCTAATCCTTACAACCCTGCAACCAATTCAAGTGTAGCCCGCCCATCAGCTGATTCAATGAAGATCATCAGCGACTACCTTTTAAGTAAATATGGTTATGAAACCGGGCCATGGGATGGTTATAGCACAGAAATACTTAGGCAAAAATTTCTTGCCCGTGTAGACTGGAATATCACCCCGAAACACAGGCTTAATGTGCGTTACAACCAGGTAGAAGGTGGTGAGCCAAACCCGCCGAGTACATCAAAATCGCCTATGGCAGCTTATACTACCGGGGCAGGAAGAACTGATATCAATGCCTTATGGTTCAAAAATGCGAACTATTTCCAGGGCGCTAATTTCTACTCATTTGCAGCTGAATTGAATTCAGTTATAGGAGGCAAAATGGGCAATACACTGCGTGCAACTTATACTTATCAAAACGACTCAAGGTCTTCAAGCAGCTCGATATTTCCTTTTGTAGACATATTAAGTGCAGGTACACCCTACACGTCTTTTGGATATGAACCATTCACTTTTGGAAACCTAAGGAAAGTAAAGACATGGTCTTTTGTTGACAACTTCACTTTGCATCTCAACAGGAACAACCTGACCTTTGGTTTACAAGGTGATTTCAGTACAACAATTAATGGCTTCCAAAGATTTGCAACGAGCTTTTACACTTTCAATTCTTTCGCAGACCTTGTTAATAATGTAAAGCCACTCGATTTCGGGATCACATATTCTTTAAGCCCTGGTTTTGCACAAGCATTCCCGAGCTTTAAGTTTGGACAATATTCTTTGTATGCACAAGACGAACTTACTGTTAGTGACAGGTTGAAGGTAACCTTTGGTATACGTGCCGACCAAACTACTTATCCTGATGTGGATGAAATAAAGACCCATCCTTTGGTGGCAGCTTTAACCTTCGCAAATGGTGAGAAAATAAACACAGGAAATTTACCTGCAAACAAAATATTAGTATCTCCAAGACTTGGTTTCAACTGGGATATCTACGGAGACCGCACATTACAGATCCGTGGTGGTACTGGTGTCTTTACAGGAAGAGTTCCTTTTGTATGGATAGTTAGCCAGTCAGGCGACGCAGGTCTGTTGCAGGTTACATCTGTTTATGAAACATTGGGTGCTGCCCGCACAGGCGGAAATCCTGCATTGTATGCAACGCCTGGCCCTTTCAATCCTGATCCGAGAGCTTATCTTCCTACTACTGTTCCGGCTGCAGGTACTGTTATTCCAAGTACTATTTCTGCTTTGGCTCCTAACTTTAAGTTCCCGCAAACATGGAAAACAAGTTTGGGCTTTGATAAGAAATTAGGAAAGAGCACAATCTTTACGCTGGAAGCGATCTACAATAAGGATATGCACACAGCAGTTTTCAGGAATCCAAATCTCGTAACACCAAGTCCTCTGGGGGTTGCAGGTTATCCGGATAACAGGATGATGTATCCAAGTGCCGTTAAAGATAAATTCATTAACCCGCTTACAGCTGCCAATGCCGCAGTTAACCCAAGTACAGCAGTTCCAACCGGAGATGCAAGAGGAACACAGGCTTTCAATACTATCGTAATGGATAACGGTTCTAAGGGTTATTATTTTTCAATAAGTGCAAAACTTGAGAAGCAATTTGTGAAGGGATTCTTTGGAATGGTAGCATATACGGCTTCATTTGCAGATAATCTTTTCGACGGAAGTGGTGACCAGCCTCTTTCTGCATGGCAGGGAACTCCTAACGTAAATGGATCTAACTTCCCGGTACTGGGAACCTCAAGCTTTATATTGCCTCACCGTATTATTGCATCAGCTTCATACCGCAGGGAATATTTAAAACATCTTGGAACAACTGTATCTGTTTTTTATGAAGGTGCAACCCAGGGAAGATATTCTTACCTGTACTCTGCAGACTTTAACAGGGATGGTACTAACAACGACCTGATCTACATTCCAACAGATGCAAGAGATCCCAATCAAATTACTTTTGTTAGCAAAACCGTTGGTTCAGGTGCAACTGCAGTAACATTTACTCCTGCGCAACAAGCTCAAATGTTTGAAGATTACATCAACCAGGATAGCTATTTAAGAAAACACAGGGGTGAATTTGCTGAGCGTAATGCTGCAATATATCCATGGCGCAACCAGTTTGATGTTAGATTCCTCCAGGACCTGTTTGTAAATCTTGGTAAGAACAGGAACAGTATCCAGTTTAGTCTCGACATCTTCAACTTTGGTAACCTTATCAATTCTAACTGGGGTAAAGTAAAAGCAGTAAATGCCAGTTCAATACTTGTACCTACAAATGTTGCAAACCTTGTAGCAGGTGGAACCGTTAAGCCTACATTCCAGATAGCAACAGTAGGTAATGGACTTGCTACTTCTACTTACAGGGATGTAGTTAGTATCACTTCTACTTACTACATGCAGTTTGGATTAAGATATATTTTCAACTAAATCATCTAAGATAAAAGCCGTCTGAAAACAAGACGGCTTTTAAATAAATTGCCTGGGAAATGAACCCTAAATAAAAATTAAGCAACATGAAAAAAGTATTTTTAGTTCTTGCGATTATCACAGCGGCAGCGACAACAGTTAATGCACAGAAATCTTCAGATAAGTTGGCGATAAGCTTTGGAGTTGACCTCGGATCGACTACAGGAGATGTTAATAAGGTTTCACCATTTGTAGTTGGTGCAGATATCCAGGGAGAGTACGGACTGAGTGACAAATTTGGAGTAATGGCAAGTGTAGGATTTGATGCATGGCTATCAAAAGGCACAGGAGAAAGTATAAAATTTATCCCGGTGCTCGTAGGTGCACGATATTTTTTCAACAGCAAAATTTATGCTGCATACAAAGCGGGATATTCGATAGGGATTTCCAAAACTATCCTTAAAACAACTATCGACGGAGCATTTACAAATGTATTCGGAGCTGGATATAAACCAAGCCCACGCTCTGATGTATACTTATATTACAAAATGTTATCCAAAGCCGGTGCTGATGTATTCGGAAAGGGAGTTACATTTAGCAGCATAGGATTACGGTTTGCATATACTTTAAATGGAAATTAAATGCAACGATAAATTAGCAAAAGCCGTCTCTAACGAGACGGCTTTTTTTTTTAAATAGCGTACAACCGGGCTAAATCATACTTTGATATATCGGAAAGCCCTTAGGGCCTTGCTGAGTTTCAAAATTTAAATACCTTTTTATCAAGATAAAATTTATAGATTAAACAAATAACTTTATACTACCTCAAAACATCCCATATGAAGCACCTCCTTTTATTTTTATTTCTTTTTAAAATGACTACTGGATTTACACAGGACTCATCAGCATTTCAGAAGATTAAATTTGAGTATCTAAAAGTATCAGCGAAGCGTTTATGTAATTCTGCTGTTCCGATACAAAACGAAGCAGAATGGAAACAAAAGATGATCGATTGTGATATTAAGACGGCTCCACCTATTGATTTCACCAAATACAATGTATGGATGAAGCACTCCCTGGGCGACTGCCATGCAACATTCACACATGATCTGTGGATGGATAATAATTCAAAAAAAGTTATTTGGGTAGAACATGAAAAGTATGGAGGATGCCGTGCCGCAAAATTTACGCAATTTTGGATACTGTTTCCAAAACAGGCAGATGCACAACGCTATGAAATTAGCGAGCTGCAGGATCGCTAAAACTGTTTGACGTTCGAAGTTTTGAGGTTCGAAGGTTTTAAAGTTAGGTGTTCAAAAGTACCCTTTCAGCTGCCGGCCCCCGGCTCAGGGCTCCTGACTCCCGGCTCCCGGCTCTGACCTCCGAACTCCGAACTCCGAACTCCCTTCTCCCTCCCCCATCCCCACTTCAAAAATTCAGGGAAAGCGCGGCCCCATGTTGGAACGTCATGTTTGCCATCCTTCAATTCCAGGTATTTTATATCCTTGTCACGGTCGTAACCTTTGGCAACTAACTCCTCAATCAGGCTTACCGTATCGTCGATGGAATCTATTACGCCGTTATTATTCCTGTCTGCAGTTTCATCAAGTGTGCCCGTTTCAAAAAAGAATTTCAGCCATGGATAATATTCGCCGTTACGAATTTTCATGTGCATGATACGGTGCTTCTCTTCATCAAACTCTTCATCGTGCTGGTCAACAGTACGCCACCACAGTGACCCGCTGAAAACTCCAACCTTTGAAAATTCTTCAGCATGAGTCCATGCTATATCAATTGCATTAAGGCCACCAAGAGAAAATCCGCAAAAAGATTTTTCTTTAAATGATGGAACCTTATACGTCTCTCTGACAAAAGGCAACAACTCGTCAAAAATAAAATCCCTGTGCGCATCTGCCTTTGTTCCACGCCCTTTATAATCTAAGATACCCGTAGTTGCATATTCATTTCTCCTGTCTCTTTCCAGCACAGTGGGATCCGAAGCTTGGAATTCACGTGACTTGAAGTCGC
>JADMIO010784962.1_pt1 | contig 99938 bp, 76 predicted proteins | sample 8958161 | NCBI WGS metagenome assembly JADMIO01 (sample SAMN16585339, study PRJNA669376) | soil metagenome | isolation source: Crop rotation soil | place: USA: Cullars Rotation, Alabama | collected 2011
GCCGCGACTTCAAGTCACGTGAATTCCAAGCTTCGGATCCCACTGTGCTGGAAAGAGCTCCCGGGTATCCAGGCAAATAATTTGTAACAATTAAAATTAAAAAAATGAGAAAGATTGTATTGGTGGCTTTTTTTGTCACCCTTTGCTGTATTAGTACAAATGCTCAAACACAACCCGCCCCAAACCCAAGCCCGGTTGTGGTGACAACCTGGATCTTTGAAATGCTTACACCAGGTGATACACTTTTTAAAAACATAAGTTTTGATTCCGTTATCAATTATTATGTTGATAAAGGTGTTCGTCCAAATCCAATGATAAAAAATTTCAGGGTACTCCGTCATTGGTGGGGCGATGATAGTTTTAAGCTGTTATTTATTTATGAAATGACAGATCTGAACAGCATGGATAAAGCAGAGCAGAAAACCGTGGAGCTCATTGATGCATCTTTTAAAAATGCTGCGGATAAAGATCTTTTCTGGAGAAGATTTGGTAGATTATTTAACCGGCATGAAGACAGTATCATGCAGGACTGGGTAAAACCCAAAATATGACCCGGTAAAGAATTGTTACTTTATACGGGCTGTTTTTATTTAAACGGCTTCCCGGTTTATTATATTACCTATACTTTTACCATTCATAAAGTATGGCTTTGTTAATTTCTATACGTGCATTCTGCATGAGCTGTGTATTATTTACCTGTGCATTATTTATGTATAATAATAGCATGGCTGCAGTACCTGCAGGTGATCCCCCATCTTCTTCTAAAAAATATTTTGATAAGGACCCTTTCGTAACTACCGATTCAGTCAATTGTGTTATTCCCTTTAGCCGGGTGGGCAATCTTATTATCATCAGGGCAAAAGCAGATACTTCTGAAGGAAATTTTATTTTGGATACAGGTGCCCCAAGGCTTGTTTTAAACATCACTTATTTTCGTAATTACAATCCCATTGAGCAAACAGAAGATGTTCAGGGCGGGGTGACCGGCGATGTAGAAGCACATGGGCGTGTTGAGATCAATAAACTTTCTTATGGCCCTGTAAAATATACAGGTGTTGAAGCTGACCGGATCAATCTTGGCCACATAGAAAATACAAAAGGAATAAAAATATTGGGCTTACTGGGAATGCAGCTTTTCAAACAATTTGAAATGATCATTGATTATGAAAGAAATCTCATTTACCTGCACCTGGTAAGTAAAAAAGATCCCCGCAATTATAAACATCCATTATTACAGGATACATCAAAGTATATTGAAAGCCCGATAGAATTTGCAGAAAATAAACTTATCACAATTGCTTATTCTGGCAACAAAAAATTAAAATTTGTTGTAGATACTGGCGCTGAAACAAATTTAATTGACAGCCGGCTTCCTTCACAGGTGCTTGATGGCATTACGATCAATAAAAGGGTTTTTTTGAACGGAACCGGGAGTACTAAGGTAGAAGCCCTGAGTGGTAATGTGAATTTAATTAAGATTGGCAACCAGGATATAACTAATTTGCCTGTAATTGTTACTAATCTTGAAAAGCTTTGTATTGCCTATGACAAGTGCCTCGATGGCATGCTGGGATTTGATTTTCTAAGCCAGCAAAAAATTGGTTTTAACTTTGTAAAACACAAAATGTATATCTGGAAGTGAGCAATTATTTTTTTGATATAAAATCGATCATAAAAAAGACACTGTTGTGTCTTGCAGCTATTATGCTGGCGCAGCAGGTTTGTGTTGCCCAGCCCCCCGTTAAAGTATACAAAATAAAAGATGGCAAGATCTTTATAATGCTGGATAAAAAGATCAGTTTATCATCCCTCGACAGTTTTATAACAAACTATGGCCTGGATGATATGCAACTAGAAAAAGTGATAAAGAACAACCTATTTGATTCCCTTGTAAAAGCGGGCTGGATGCTGGAAATAAATAATAATGAACTGATCGCTCTCAGCAAAAAACTGGATGGAGTTGGGAGTTTCAAAGACCCATCTGCAAGTATTTCGATAACAGATAAGTTAAGTAACCAGCATACTAGCTTTCCCGCCGTAAGCAGCACAGTAAAATATGGCATTAACCGTTTTAAAAACAAAAAGCTATTTGCCATCAATGATTCAATAGTTACATTCTTCCTACGCAATCATACTAATGCAAAACAGGTAAACCTGGCTGGTAGCTTTAATAATTGGTCGCCGACAAGCCTCAAGATGACTGCTACTGACAGTGGATGGGCAGCAGATGTAAAACTGGGTGCAGGAAAATACTGGTATAAATTCATCATCGATGGTAATTGGGATATTGATCAGGATAACAAATTGGTTGAAAATGATGGTGAGGGCAATGATAACTCTGTTTATTATAAACCTAATTATATTTTCAGGTCACACAGTTTTAAAGATGCAGGTGAATTATATGTTGCCGGCAGCTTTAATAACTGGAACGAAAAAGAATTGCCGCTTGTAAAAACCAGCACAGGCTGGTCATTAGCATTGTACCTGGCGGAAGGCACCCATACATACAGGTTTATTGCAGATGGACAATGGAGGGAAGACCCGGAAAACAAAGATCATTTTCCCAATGAATTTGGTGAATACAATTCGGTAGTGCGTTTGGGCAAAGAACATATATTCAAACTGGATGGTTTTATTAATGCAAGCAGTATCATGCTGGTTGGGTCTTTTAATAGCTGGAAGGATGGTGAACTGGCAATGAAAAAGACAAACGACGGCTGGATACTTCCCTTTGCCCTGGGCCCGGGCAATTATGAATATACCTTTAAAGTAGATGGCAAATGGGTAAGCGGTGAAAACAACAAAACTGTTACTACGGATGCAAACAAAGCAAATTATTTTAACCTCATCATTGATCCTAATTACATCTTCCATCTTAAGGGATTCGGAGACGCTAAGGATGTTTTTCTTGCCGGAGACTTTAATAATTGGTCACCCAATACATACCGCATGATAAGAAAGGGAGATGAATGGATAATAAATATTCATGTGGACAAGGGGAAACGCTTGTATAAGTTTGTGGTGGATGGTAAATGGATACTCGATCCTGCCAACAACCTTTGGGAACAAAATGAATATGAAACAGGCAATTCAGTATTGTGGATTGACAAATAAAAGACATCAACATAACAAAGACCTCCCGAACAATCAGGGAGGTTTTTATTTAGCCCTTGTTTTAATGAAATGTTGTTTTACCTGAGCAATGCCATGTTTTTGTGCTGGCACGCTATTGGTGGTGGATCAATATCACTTACGTTAAATTTTCATTCTATGAAACATGAATATATAGCTTATACCAGGGAAATAAATGGCCAGTTATTTTATTTTGTTAAGCATCACCTTGTAGTTCCTGAAGTACAAAATATAAATCCTGTATTGGCGGGTTACGGGATGCATAAAGAATTTGACCATGCCTGCGCAATAGCGGGTATCAATGATGTTGAACAAAGAAAAATTATTTTTGAAAACCTGCAGGCAAAAAATGAGCAGGCAAAAGTTATCAGCATGATCAACTTCAAAACAATACCGGGAAAGAAAATTTCCTGACCATCATAAACAAACTGGCATTTATTATTGGTCTTAAAACAAAAACCGGGAAAAATTTTTCCCGGTTTTTGTTTTTATCAATGATCGATTATTCTTTCATCAGTCTCAATGTTTGGGCATCATCTTCTGTCACCAATTTTAATATATACATCCCATTTTTAAACTTGCCAAGGTCAAGCTGCAACCTGTTTTGGCCCGCCATTATCACTCCCGATGCAGCATATACTCTATATCCCAGTGAATTGCTGATCATCACTTCGAATTTGCCACCAACTTTGGTATTGCTGAAAACTATGGTAGCATTGCTGTTAACAGGATTAGGATAAATATTCATTTCTGTTTTTGCTTTTGTAATGTTTGCAGCAACCACCCTGGTTAAAGTAAAACTTACCGGCTTATTAGTTCTTGGTCCAGTACCACAGGCATTGGCTACAGCAACACTCACATTACCTGCAGTAGTTCCAAACGTAACTGTGATATTGTTCGTACCCTGTCCATTGCTGATCACAGCCCCGGTCGGTACCTGCCAGTTATACGTTGATCCTGTCTCATTCGGAACACTGTATTGTACGCCTGCTTGCGATGGCGCTACTGTGGCTGCTCCTGTGATACTGGATGAAGGAAGTGATTGTACACTGTTAACCGCTAACCTGAAGCCTGTTCCGCCACCACAGCCATTCTTCGCTACGGCCCAGATACCGGGTGATCCTGTAAAGCCGGCCGGTACTGACATCACTACCTGTGTGGTGCCCTGACCGGAAAGAATACTAAATCCTGATGGTGCTGACCATACATAACTGGTGGCTGTAGCTACCGGCTGAACATTATAAGTAAATGAACCTCCACTGCAAAGCCCGTATACGGGACCATCGATACCCGCCGGTGTGCCAGGAACTGCTGTTGGGGCAGGCGATACTGTTACACTATTCGTTACCGCTGTACAGCTGCCTGCATCTCTTACTGTAACTGTATAAGGTGAACCTGCTGCTGTTACTGTAAAGCTGTTTCCACTCTGGAAGGCGCCACCATTCAAACTATATTGTCTTGCTCCCGTGCCTCCTGTAGCGGTAACCGTTAGCGTGGTGCTGCTGCCGTTACATGCCATAGCTGCTGCCGCTGCAGTTGCTCTTAATGTACAACCACCTGCAGCCACAAAAGACGCACTGATGGTATGTGATGCATTTATATTGGTGAAAGTATAAGTTGAAATAGCACCTTGTGATACGCCATCAACCAATACTGCCTGGATACTAAAGCCTGCACCGGCGGTAACGGTATAAGTTTGACTGTTACCACAGTTTACATTCGTTACACCGAACGGTGTGATCGAACCATTAGCTCCTGCGCTGGCGGTAACAGCATAACTCAATTGTGTAAACGTTGCACTGATCGTATGCGATGCAGTTACATTGTTGAAAGTATAAGATGAAACGGCTCCTATTGATATACCATCCACCAATACATCGGCTATCTGGTAACAACTGTTCGCTGTTATAGTAAAGGTTTGATTACCGCCACAAGTAACGCTGTTTGATCCGTTGGGTGTTATACTTCCATTTGATCCGGCATTTACTGTAATGGCATAACTCAATTGTGTAAACGTTGCACTGATCGTATGCGATGCAGTTACATTGCTGAAAGTATAAGATAAAACCGCTCCCACTGATACCCCATCAACCAATACGTCCGCTATTTGATAACAGCTGTTCGCCGTAATGATAAAGGTTTGATTGGCACCATTTGCAACATTATTTGTTCCGGCTGGCGTAATTGAACCATTAGCTCCAGCATTGGCAGTGATTGTAAGTTGGGTATTTGACACTATGTTCACTGCCTTATTAGTTCTTGGCCCAGTACCACAGGCATTGGTTACAGCAACACTCACATTACCTGCAGTAGTTCCAAACGTAACTGTGATATTGTTCGTACCCTGTCCATTGCTGATCACAGCCCCGGTCGGTACCTGCCAGTTATACGTTGATCCTGTCTCATTCGGAACACTGTATTGTACGCCTGCTTGCGATGGCGCTACTGTGGCTGCTCCTGTGATACTGGATGAAGGAAGTGATTGTACACTGTTAACCGCTAACCTGAAGCCTGTTCCGCCACCACAGCCATTCTTCGCTACGGCCCAGATACCGGGTGATCCTGTAAAGCCGGCCGGTACTGACATCACTACCTGTGTGGTGCCCTGACCGGAAAGAATACTAAATCCTGATGGTGCTGACCATACATAACTGGTGGCTGTAGCTACCGGCTGAACATTATAAGTAAATGAACCTCCACTGCAAAGCCCGTATACGGGACCATCGATACCCGCCGGTGTGCCAGGAACTGCTGTTGGGGCAGGCGATACTGTTACACTATTCGTTACCGCTGTACAGCTGCCTGCATCTCTTACTGTAACTGTATAAGGTGAACCTGCTGCTGTTACTGTAAAGCTGTTTCCACTCTGGAAGGCGCCACCATTCAAACTATATTGTCTTGCTCCCGTGCCTCCTGTAGCGGTAACCGTTAGCGTGGTGCTGCTGCCGTTACATGCCATAGCTGCTGCCGCTGCAGTTGCTCTTAATGTACAACCACCTGCAGCCACAAAAGACGCACTGATGGTATGTGATGCATTTATATTGGTGAAAGTATAAGTTGAAATAGCACCTTGTGATACGCCATCAACCAATACTGCCTGGATACTAAAGCCTGCACCGGCGGTAACGGTATAAGTTTGACTGTTACCACAGTTTACATTCGTTACACCGAACGGTGTGATCGAACCATTAGCTCCTGCGCTGGCGGTAACAGCATAACTCAATTGTGTAAACGTTGCACTGATCGTATGCGATGCAGTTACATTGTTGAAAGTATAAGATGAAACGGCTCCTATTGATATACCATCCACCAATACATCGGCTATCTGGTAACAACTGTTCGCTGTTATAGTAAAGGTTTGATTACCGCCACAAGTAACGCTGTTTGATCCGTTGGGTGTTATACTTCCATTTGATCCGGCATTTACTGTAATGGCATAACTCAATTGTGTAAACGTTGCACTGATCGTATGCGATGCAGTTACATTGCTGAAAGTATAAGATAAAACCGCTCCCACTGATACCCCATCAACCAATACGTCCGCTATTTGATAACAGCTGTTCGCCGTAATGATAAAGGTTTGATTGGCACCATTTGCAACATTATTTGTTCCGGCTGGCGTAATTGAACCATTAGCACCGGCATTGGCAGTGATGACAAATGTGTTACTATTAAAAACAGCACTGATCGTATGAGCTGTAGTTACATTACTGAAGGTATAAGATGAAACCACACCTGCTGAAATGCCATCTACCAGTACATCCTGGATAGCAAAACCTGTATTTGCAGTAATAGTATATGTTTGACTACTTCCACAATTCACATTAGTTAAACCTGCAGGCGAAATTGAACCATTGCTGCCTGCATTAGCGTTGATCGCATACTTAATTTGTGAGAAGGTTGCACTGATCGTATGAGCAGTCGATACATTAGAAAATATATATGATGAAACAGCGCCTACCGATATGCCATCCACTAATACATCTGCTATTTGGTAACAGCTGTTCGCTGTAATTGTGAACGTTTGACTTCCTCCGCATGCAATATTATTTGTTCCGGCAGATGAGATAATTCCATTATTTCCTGCACTCGCTGCAATTGTATAACTAAGCTGTATAAACGTCGCACTAATAGTATGTGCTGCTGTTATATTGGTAAATGTATATGATGAAACAGCTCCTATTGATGCACCATCTACTACAACATCTGCTATTTGATAACAGCTGTTCGCCGCAATGGTGAAGGTTTGATTACCGCCACAAGCGACACTGTTTCCCCCGGCTGGTGTAATACTTCCATTTGACCCGGGACTTGCTGTAATTGCATAACTTAACTGAGAGAAAGTTGCACTAATAGTATGTGCTGTTGTTACATTGTTAAACGTATATGATGAAACAGCACCTATTGATACGCCATCTACCAGCACATCAGCAATTTGATAACAACTATTCGCCGCAATGGTAAAGGTTTGGCTGTTTCCACAAGCAACATTATTTGTTCCGGCAGTTGAGATTATTCCATTGCTTCCTGCACTTGCAGTAATTGTATAATTAAGCTGGGTAAATGTTGCACTAATAGTATGTGCTGTTGTTACATTGTTGAACGTATATGATGAAACAGCACCTACTGACACGCCATCTACTAACACATCAGCAATTTGATAACAACTATTCGCCGTAATGATAAAGGTCTGATTGCTGCCACAAGAAACACTATTTGTTCCTGCAGGTGAGATAATCCCATTGTTTCCTGCACTTGCAGTAATTGTATAATTAAGCTGGGTAAATGTTGCACTAATAGTATGTGCTGTTGTTACATTGTTAAACGTATATGATGAAACAGCACCTACTGACACGCCATCTACTAACACATCAGTAATTTGATAACAACTATTCGCCGCAATGGTAAAGGTTTGATTGCTGCCACAAGAAATACTATTTCCTCCCGCTGGTGTAATGGTTCCATTTGAACCAGCACTGGCAATGATAACATAACTCAGTTGAGTGAAAGTTGCATTGATGGTGTGAGCCCCTGTTACATTATTAAATGTATAAGATGAAACTGCACCCACAGAGACTCCATCTACTAATACATCCGATATTTGATAACAATTATTAGCTGTTATTGTAAATGTTTGACTGTTTCCGCAAATAACATTTGTAACACCGGCAGGCGTAATTGAGCCATTAGTTCCGGCAGAAGCAGTGATTTGATAATTCAATTGAGAAATTACAGCACCACCGGTAATATCTGCAGCCTGTGCACTGCAATTTGCATCATTTAAAGCAGTGATTGAGTATGCAGCAGCTGAAGCAGGCACCGTAAACACATACGGGTTACTATTGACATTATTTACTGCAATAGGTGTCGTGCCCTCAGAATATGTAAAGGACCATGGAGCCGCACCAGTCAATGCGATACTAAGTGATGGGGCTGGGCCTTCCGAGCATATTGTTTGGCTGCCTGATAGAGCTGCAGTGGGACGTGGATTTACAATCGCAGTCGCCGTAAGTGGTGCTCCTATGCAGCCATTAGCAGATGGAGTAATAGTAAATGTTACTGTTACCGCAGCATTAATTGTATTAGTTAATACACCCTGAATGTTTCCTGTTCCGCTGGCTGCTAAACCTGTTATCGTATTAATATTATCTCTCGTCCAGCTATAAGCAATACCGCTGCCATTTCCATTTATAGAAGTAAGTGATGTACCAGAACAAATGATCTGTGACAACGGTGTTACATCAGCACCTGCGAGGTTTGCACTAACTACTACAGATGCTGTAACTGGAGAGCCTGCACAACCATTCAATAATGGTATAATGGTGAACGTTACTGTTACCGGCCCATTGGTTGTATTCACAAGATTGCCTGTTATATCACCCGATCCGCTGGCGGCTATACCGGTAACAGAAGCTGTATTATCCCTTGTCCAGGTATAAGTTGTTCCCGTTATGTTACTGTTTAAATTAATTGCTGATATCGATGCGCCTGAACAAATATTTTGAGACAATGGTGTTGCAGTAGCTACAGGAGCTGGGTTTACAAGTACTGTTGCCCTGTTAGTACAGCTGCTGGAGCTTCTTGTAATAGTAAATGTGGTATATGCCGGGGCTGTAGTTGTATTCGTTAATGTACCGCTGATATTTCCTGATCCGCCCGATGCAATACCAGTAATGCTGGATGTATTATCCCTCGTCCAGGTATAAGTAGTGCTGCCGTTGCCGCCTGATGGGACAATCGTAGTAATAGCAGAACCCGAACATATGGTTTGCGAAGAAGGAGTTCCTGTAACTGCTACAGAACTCGGGCTTACTGCAACAGTAGAGGTAACTGTATTGCCCGAACATCCATTCAGTTTTGGAGTGATCGTAAATGTTACAGTTGTTGTTGTAAGTCCGCTTGTCTTTGTTAATGCGCCTGTTATATCACCTGTTCCGCTTGATGCAATACCAGTTACAGAAGAAGTATTATTTCTCGTCCAGCTATAAGTCGCAGCATCAAAGTTCCCATTTATTACTATAGGCGTAATAGTTGATCCGGAACAAATTGATTGTGATGAAACGGGAACTGTTGCAGTCGGTTTTGGGCTAACCACTACTGTTGCAGTTATAGGAGTGCTGGTGCATGCACCATTTGTTGCAGTAATGCTAAAGGTAACTGTTAGCGGTGCACCAGTATTGTTAGTTAAAGTTCCGCTGATGTTACCTGTTCCGCTTGCAGCTATACCAGTAACCGAAGCTGTATTATCTCTTGTCCAGTTATAAGTTCCCCCGGTAACACCACTTAAAGCAATAGTTGAAATTGATGTGGCTGTGCAAATGGATTGTGACGCAGGCGTGGCGGTGGCGCCCATGCTGGCAAAATTCAGTTTTACCCAGGGCAACTCTGAACAATAATTCACTGTGTCATCTTTATAAACATCCAGCAGGATATAGGTGTATCCCGTTGAACGGTCACGTGTACCCGGGGTGTAAGTCGGGTTTGTAGCGAACTTGTTATCAAATGTCCCATCGCCTAAGGTGAGCCATTCAATATTCTCTCCAACCGCAGTTGCATTTGAAAATGTAACAGTGCCGGAGCCAACGCAAAATTCTGTTCTTGTATTGTCAATTACCGCAATACAGGTAGCCTGTCCTGTTGTCTTTGCAGAGAAAAACAGGGTGGATACAAAAAGTAACAATCCAAGTAATCGTGTGTTCATCTGGGTAAGGTTTTATGTTTTTATCAGGGACGTTATTATAAAATCTTAAATAAATGATTACTATCAGTGGATGTTCACAGGAAGTAAAAACCTTATAGGTTTATTCAAAACCCGCAGAAATACGGATAATGATAAATTTTGCTTCGATTACAAATAACAGGAGGATACCGGTACGGTTATATCAGGATATAAGAAAGCCTCTCAGCAAAACACTATAAAAAATCGGGATTTAGGTACGGTTAAACGAGGGATATCCGGAGAAAAATTTCTATTGACTCGCAATAAAAATTTGTTGGTGTAACACAAACATATAATAAAACATTTGATTTTCGGCGTTTTTAAAAAAATATTTTTTTTACATACTATAAGTAGGGTTCAATTCGTTAGGGAATTTACGTTTAGGTGTATAAAAGAATTAATTCATTAAATACCATCTAGTTAGATGAAAAGAGTTATCCTGTTATCGATAAGCCTGTTATTGGTGTTTACACTTTTATTGAGTTTTTCTGTCAAAAAAAATAGGTATAGTGATATTTATAGAATACCTGCAGCCATCAACTGTATACCTGGAAATACTGCAACTGCAGCACCTATATCTGAGGAGGCTTTTAAAAAAATATACGGTGCCGATATCATACGCACAAGAAAAAATGTTTACAATCTCACTACTGCTGAATTAAATGCCATTAAAGTAGGTATCATTAAAATGAGGGCATTGCCTTATACCAATCCTACCAGCTGGACATACCAGGCAGCTATACATGGCACTACGATGAATGACAATCTCCCATCATGGAATACTTGTCACAAAAGTGGTGAAACCGATTTCTTTTTTGCATGGCATCGCATGTATTTGTATTTCTTCGAAAGAATATTGAGGGCTAAATCCGGAAGGGCAAATCTTACGCTTCCTTACTGGGACTATCAAACGAATGCTGTATTACCACCAGCATATCGTGAAAACAGTCCTGTAAATCCATTATACGATGCTACAAGAAACAGTACGATCAATAATGGTGGCTCCCTGCCAACAAGTATTAATACAGGTTTTAATAATTCAATGGCGATTATTCCTTTCTATTCTTTTCAAAGTGATCTGAATGGCGGGCCTCATGGTGCAGTGCATAATACCATTTCAGGTAATATGGCATTTGTTACAACCGCTGCACAAGATCCTGTGTTCTGGTTACACCATGCAAACGTAGACCGTTTGTGGGAAAAATGGCTGGGCATGTGTAACGGAAGGGCTAATCCAACTGATAACACATGGCTTACAAAAACCTATACTTTTTTTGATGAGAATGGAAATGCAGTAACGTTAAGCGGTAGCCTGATCGTTGAAGTTGCCAACCAGTTAAGATACAGGTACCAGGATCTTCCATTAGTTGCCAGTTGCCCTTCTTCAAGGCCAGTTGCACCACCAACAAGAGAAACGCTTTTGACAAAGGAAACGCCGGTTGATCTTAATGGACGCACGCAAAAAATTGCATTTAAACAAGAATCAACCACTAAAGTGCAGGAGTTCATCAAACAGAAAAACAGGAACACATTTAATTTTAATAATACTGCACAGCAGGAAAGGCTCATTGTCACTTTCGAAGCAGTTAATATTGAACACATGCCTGAAGGAGCTGTTGAAGTTTATCTCAACCTGCCTGAAGGAGTATCTCCATCATCGCAAAGTAATTATTTTGCCGGCTTGCTTGATCTGTTCTCTGCAGAACATCATGCAAGACATATTAAAAAAGGAGAATTGCCCGGCGGTACTGTTGACCTGGATATAACCAAAGCAGCACAATCACTCGGGCTTACTTTATCACAACTAAAAGATGCCACGCTTTCATTTTATGTAAGAGGCGCTTCTTTAAAAGGAGTAGAAGCGGTAACAAGAGCACAACTTACTATCGGGCATATTAAATTTTCTGTAGATAGTTACCAGGATTAAAATAAGATAACAGGATAATTATTAAATAAGAGGCTGATCAAAAAAATCAGCCTCTTGTTGTATTCAATTGTTACAATGCTTATTCTATCGCAACGAATACGTGTACGACTCCCTGCAATCGCCGCTTGCATTCCACTCACGGGTACCTCCAGCCGAAACGCAGTAGATGGTTGTATAGCCGTCACCTACAGACACTGTGCCACTTCCGTAAGGAGATAATTGGCCCTTGTAATTACCATCAACATAAACATTTATATACAGGCCTGTGTAGTTGTCAAAATAAACTGTACATGCTGCCGCTCTTGATTTTTTTTCTTCGTTATCCTCTGTTGGAGGGCCTGATTTGATATTAGGGTTCTCTCCCCTGTTAGCTTCAACCGTTTTTGATTTCAGCTCAACTTTCTTTTTCTTTTTTGCCTGGGCATAAGTAACATTTGAAACTGCTGCAACCAGGAATAATGTTGCTAAAGCATAAAGGATGGTTTTTTTCATACTTTTTGTTTTTTTGTGAATTAATATTGATTAAGGTTTAGTTTACAAGTGATATAATTTCTTTACCACCTTAACTGTATTTTCATACAATTCATTTTGTGGCTCTTCTTTAAATGCTTCATTGTAAAATTTAAAAGCCTCGCTGTAAAAATGTTCTCTCTCCAGGTAAAATCCTATACGGTAAAACTGTTCTGCTTTTCCGGCTGTAGTATCTGTATTCTTCCAAAGCTCAGCTGTAAGGTTGTCAAATTCAGTTTTGCTGAATAACTCAATGTATTTTTTGGGACAGTATTCTCTTCCATTCATCAACACGGTCCAGTAATACCCACCCGGCAAAATATTTTTTTGCTGAAGGCCTGAAATATCAAAGCTGTCTGTTTCAGCCTTAAAAACCGCTACCGGCATCTCATTATCTTCACCCTGGTAAAATGCTAATGAAACTGAGTCAACACCTGAAAGCAACTTCCAGCGCAGGAAAAAACCCGCCGAATAAAATCTTACTGTATCAAGATAATCCTCAAACTTAATACCCGGGCAACCTCTTATAGCTCCCCCAACATTATTCATAAATTTTTTCCTGTTTTCTTCCGGGTCTTCATGCTGGTGGCTTAACTGCTCCCATATATATGAAAAGTAAACAGCATCGCCGGAGTTTGATGAAGGATTACATTTTGTTGCCAGCGGTTTTAAAGAGCTGGCATTGATCGTAACAAGATCAATCAACGAGTAATTGTTACAAATAAATTTTGCCGAAGCGCCCTGTTCGAGAAAAACAGAATCATTTTCATTCAGCACACTGCCAATTTTAACGGGTATCTTTTTCCCTTTCTTTAACTGGGAGATCTTGCCATTAAGTTTGTATGCCATAAACAGTGCCTGCGAACTCACGGTTAACCCTGCAGATACAATCAATATCGTCAATAATAACTTCATCAGTGTTTTGAATCAGTAAAAATTGTTTTAAATGAGATCTTTCTTTCGAGCCATTTTGCAAAACCTTCATAGAAATAAAGCACATCCACCGATAATATAACTGCGGTAAGCAAAAGCGTAAAATCAAAATATATACGCCAGCGCAGCAACAAAATGCCTATATAAATAAAAACTATGCTTGATAAGAATTGAATAGCCTTAAACCGTATATGAAACCATTTATGATTGTGTATGTAATAATTTATGAACAGGGCGATATGAAAATAAGTAAGCAGTATTGCCAGCAATACGTCCAGCCACACCGGGATCCTGCGTATATATTGATCATTTAAGATCATAGAAAGTATGTTGGCGTGTATTATCACGCCATCCATATCGGGTAATTTTTTGTGAATGAAATTTTCATTCAAAGGGGTGTAATGCTTGTCTTCTATATTGTATCCTGTTTTATCGATATAACCAAGCAACACTATTTTGTTCTTTATCAAAGAAGAATCTATTGTGTTACTGATTATGTCAAGCCAGCTAAATATCTTATAGTTGCTGGCATCTCTTTTATAATTGATGATCTCGATCTCATGATCCCTTTTTTCAAGTTCATTGTATTTGTTTATATCAGCCTTCTCCACGATAGCAGAAGTAAAACTTTTGAAACTTGCCGACTTAGTTGTTTCAAAAGGTGAATACGACCTTATCACCCCCTTATCCTCACCGATAAAATTTGCGTATCCAAAATTTGCAACCTGCATAGAATAATAATTTTGAATCAAAGGCTTTTCATCTTCCCAATACAATTTTACAGCCTGTACAAGATTAGGTGTGTTCTTTAAAATGCTTCCCAACATTCTGTTGGCAACAGAATCTTTACCTTCCTTTAAGAACAACAGGTCAACTCCGATAACAGAAGGGCTGTAATCAGAAAGCTTGTCTATCAAAAAAGCAAGATCCTTCCTGTTTGCAGTATCCGCATCTATCACTATGATATTCTCATCATATTTATTTTCTTTGTTTGTTTTCGAAAAGGCAAGATCATTAAACTCAATATCAGACAAAGCTGCTTTTATAGGGTCGAAAATGTGAAGGTTAAGAGGAATAAATTTGAATGCAAGTATTATTAAAAAAACAGCAAGGGTTGCAAACAAAGTATCCCTTTTGAAAAAATATTTAAGCATCGGGCGTTATTAGGTTAATGTATTGATTTAACTGATAATTTCAACAAGCACCAGTTAGATGGGGTAACTTTATCAAACCCGCTTCTGGCCTTTGTTTCATTGCCGATATTCAGGATATCAGCTAATGGGTTTGTTTCTTCAGCGCCCCTGGTATCCACGCCTCTTACACCCTCCTGGTCAAACAAAATTTGATAATTTGTTATTGGCTCATTAGTTGACAACAGGAAAAAATTATCTGTGCCCGTTGGTTCAGTAACTGTAAAATCAACCAGTTTAAAATCATCAACCAAATTGCCATTGTTATATTTGGGGAACTTATTTTCAACGTTACCATCATCAGCAGGAGGATAACCTAAAGTCATTTTCCCGTTTTTATCAATCGCAAAAACATAAATGTATTTTTTCCCTACAGTAGCATTAATATACTTTGAAGTTGGAACCAGGTGCAGTGAATATTGTTCATTTATTTTATAAACAAGGTTTTCCAGTGGCTTATCAGTATCTCCATGCCGCAACTGCAAATAGTATGGAAAATTACTTTTATCATTTGTTGGGCTTACAAGTGTTAACCATCCTCTTATTTTAGAAAGCTTTAATGCATATTCAAAAACAGAATCTGCCAGGTCCTTATATGTTTTGGACGATTGAAATGACACCATGTTCAATCTTGTTGTAAGCGGCATTGACTCCAAACTATCTCTTAATGAAACCTGTGCTTTACGTAACCCATAAGCCGCCCCGTTATTAATAGCTGCCCCATAAACAACATAATAAGCATCATTAATATCATCAACAAGCTTAATTGCTTTATAATCTTTGAATTTACCGGCTATAGCCTGCGCTACATCATTAGTTGGAGGTATTTCCACGAAAACCGTATCACCCTGGTTGCATTGAGAAACAATAGAAGCTGCCGAATAATCTTTCATTTCTTTTCTTGCTCCATCATAATTCATAAAGCATTTATCGCCTTCAAAATAAACCGTCACTTTAGGATCATATTCATCAAGATCTTTTAAGTAGACAATTTTTTTGTACGCTTTCAATTCATTAGCCAGTTTTAAAATTTTGTCACATGTTTCCTGTGTCACTCCTCTCCCGGGCACGAATATTTTAATCAATGGGCCTGCTGATGATACCCAATTGGAAACTTCAAAAAAATGCCCCGGCTTTATGCTATCCGCAGAACCTTTGATAACCGAGGCAATCGACCTGTTGATGCCGGTGATTGTATCAATTTTTAACAACACTGAATCATTGTTGCCATATACTTTTAATAATTCATTTCCCTTATTAAGGCTTAATGCAAAGCCGCCCTGCAATTCAACTTTTGCGTTTGTTTTTTTAATTACTGCTACAAGGGATTTATCCGGTATGGTTCCTTTTTCTAAACCAAATAATGTTTGCGCCTGTCTTTCAGGAGTGCCACCAATTACCGGCTCCTGTTTTTTCCCATTACCTTTTAGTACAGCTCTTAACGAAGAAAAAAGATTGAGGGCAGAAGCATTTACACTCTGCTGGTTCAATGCAGTTATCAGCGCAATGGTAAAAGCGCCATGAGCATTACCAGCATCATCATCCTGTTCCTGCGCAAATTCGTTATCCTGGGCTGCAGAAAAAATAAGAAAATTGCCCTCAGGCCTTGTTTCAGGAGGTGTGGGTTTTGAGTCATCATTAGCATCTACATTATAAGTAGGAATGTATCGGAACTTCCCTGGAATTATAGGTCCCCTTGATAGAGAACCGCTGTGACAGCAGTCAGTAATAACCGTTAGTTTTACACCTTTATCTATAAAATCATTACAGATCTTAGCAAATTCTTTATCCCTTATATCAGATACATTTTCTTTCCATGTATCAGAAGGCACAATCGATTCGTCTTTATTATCATGTTCATTGCTTTTTGAGTTCTTTACCTGGCTGCCATGACCGGCATAATAGAAAAAAGCCACATCCCCTTTTTTGCATTTGCCAAGTAATGAACTAAATCCTTTTAAAATATTTTCTCTCGTGGCTTTTTCGTCAAATAATGTATCCACATTACCCAGGGGAAAGGAAAACTTGGAAACGATTATAGAAGCCATTGACCGGGCATCGTTCTTACAGCCATCTAAATTTGGGAAGTCGATTCTGCCTGCACTTGTAGATGGTTTATAATCTCCCGGCGGGCTGTATTTGTCTATTCCAATGAGTAATGCATATTTTTTTTGTGCAGTGATAAACTTTCCTGCAAGACAAAACAGCAGTAAGGTCAAAACGTTTTTCAATTTCATGGAATAAAATATTTCAATTTGATTGATCAATACCACAATGATTGTCGGCGGATATAATTGGCGCCAGAGAAAATAAATCTTTTGGCAACATAGTTACTGGCTACTTTAGGATCGCTTCCTTTGCGTAATAAGATCAGGTCAACAAAACCATTTTCACCGCAAAGCCGTAAAACGGTACCCATATCCGTTAGATCTTTAATTGTCCATATCTGGCTGTTTGACTCAGCATAAACACCTCCACCAATTACCATCCATTCATTACCAAAAAGAACAGCTGATGAAATCTTGGTTTTATTTTCCAGCTCAAAAGCATCCCCCGAAGAATTATTGCCATACGAGCTAAAACCACTCTTATTAAAACTTATAGAAAGGGTGTTATCTTCAGAAGGCAAAGTATTACATCCCATTTTGTTTAAAGTAAGTTTACCTATATCACTATTAGCTGATGCACTCGCCTGTGAAGCTTTTACTTTAACGTTCACGGGTTGATCTTTTTGCGACAATGTAAATGAAACTGTCTCACCTGGTCTTACTGTTTCAAAAACACCTAACACATCCTGTACTGATTTAACAGGTGCATCATTTACAGCATCAATTTTATAACCAATGTATTTATTCAGTATACCATCAGCAGGGCTGCCGGTGATCACATTGCTGATCGTTACCAACTGGTTTACGGCGGCCTGGTCATTCATTGATTTGTAATAGGACCCTTTTGATTCAACAAGTGATTCTTTATTTACTTCCACGCCTATGTAAGCTCTTTTGACAAGGCCATTATTGTTTATAATGTCATTTACAAGTCTTCTGCATATTGCAGCTTCAAGTGCAAAATTTATATGCGGCAGCCACATGGCGTTTCCATCCATTTGTGTAAAGGCGATCTGCGAATTGATACCCACTACTTCTCCACTTGCATCAACTAATGGCCCACCGCTGTTTCCCCATATAACAGTAGCAGTGCTTTGTAAAAAACCAAACCTCCCGGTCATTCCCCCTCTTATCCTGTTCTTGGCGCTTATAATGCCATCGGAAACGGTGTAAGGATAATCACCCAGCGGGTTTCCAATTGCATAAACTGGTTCCCCCACCCTTATATCTGTTGTTCTGAAGTTCACTGCACTGATCTCATTGCCGGGCTGGGTCCTAAATTCTAAAACTGCAAGATCATAGAAGCTATCCCCGCCAATTAACATTGCTTCGTATTTGGAAGAGTTAACTGTATATATATAAATGCTGCCTTCATCCTGTGTTGCATTTTGAACAACATGAGCATTGGTGATGATATAATACTTATTGTTCTCTTTGATGATAAAGCCAGAACCACTGCCCTGTGCCCCGGAAAGATCGAGTACTTTTGAATAGGCAAGATCAGAAGGCGAACCTCTGAAACCCATTGGCTTTAATACAACGTCTGATTGATAAATGGCTACTGTAACCACGCCACTTATGACTTTATCAACAATATCCGGTACTGGCATTTTTTGAGAAAAAAGAGCAGTAGTACTGTGCAGAAAAAATACTGCGGCAAATAAAATACGCATATGTATAAGTTTGAGAAATTATTAAGGCGTCGTCAAAAGGACAGGAATTCAGAAGTTCTATCTAAAATATTTTTTTTATTTTGATTTTCAAAATATAACCTCTCCTTTTTTCAAACTTTCTTCCACTAACTGTTCCCAATATGTTCATAACCCCTTCACAGCTTCAATATTATTGATTTGATAATATCATCAGTGCTGAAAAAAAATTTGTCTTAAATTCCTGTTAAGGGTTTAATGCGTAATTACACTGCCTGTTACAGTCAGGACTTTGCCATCCATAACTGTTACTCTTGAGCCGGGCTCAATAACAAGGTTTCCATCCAGCACACATTGTCCGCCCACCGGGTAATCAATAATTATCTCGGTTCCGTTTTCAACTATATAATTCACCACACCATTTTCTATTTCAGTCCTGCAAGGCACTATTCCCACTTCCCAGTTGTTGGGATCATTCCAGTCGCTGCTCCAAATGCCTTTGAAAACATAAACCGAAGTGCTTGATTTTACAATGAAAGCCCTGAATTGATCGACACTGTCTCTTGTCAGCGTATATGGATCGCTTCCTGAGGCCGGTCCTCTTGTATAACTGTCGTAGTATATATCCTGGCAGTTGGGTGGCGGTGCACAGGAATCTGCCTGGGAGATGTAACAGTTAGTGCGGTTGAAGAGAGGTTGCGTATCAGCAGCATTCCACTTTAGTTCAACAATACCAGTACGACGTATTGCGCTGCTGTTGTTTACTATCCAGGTACGGTCTACATTGCCTGTGGTGATATCAATGCCTGAATCATCCAGTTTTGAACGGACGCCGGGTTTTACTCGTACACTAAAACTGTCAGTACCTGCACCTATCATAGATATCTTAAGCGGCGTGTAAGAATTACTGGCGGTACCTACGGGAAATAATGAAGGCTCATCTTTTATAATCCGTGAAAGTGATCCGCTGCCGCTTGTAATCACAAAACTAACGCTGTCGGCTATGACAGAAGCGGTATCTACAAAAAGGTTGTAATCACCAATATTAAGTTTGCTTCCGCCCGAAAGTTCCAGGCGGCTTGTTTTTGAATTGTCCGACAAAAACATTTGCTTATTATTATCCAATATTATTGGAGTAGTGATAGAGCCGGAAGACTGCAGAGAATTTAGGTTGGTTCCACGAAAGTTTAATCTTCCAGGACGGTTTCCGGGACCGAGAATGCTCCCTGAGTTTGACAGATCACCCTGGTTGATGGTTAACTTTTTGCCGGATTCAACTTTTAATAACCCATAAGGGAGTAAGGTAATAGGGCCATTATTAATACAGGCTCCAGGTATTAGATGATCAATAGTAACATTTATACCCGGACCGATTGTAGTCGGCGCAACAAGATTGTTAATCCAGTTAGATGCTGTGTCCCAATCCCCATTACCAGTAAATTTATATTCGGTTCCGCTATAAATTTTCCATAGATCATTTAATGTACTTTCACCACTGGAGCCATACCCATACCCCCCAAACAACCACAATGTCCCAGAACTATCTGCCCACGAAACAGCATTACTTCTTGCACCCGGCCTATTTACATTGCTGTGCACATTAAATTCTCCATTTATAAAAGTCCAATGATTTGTAACGGTATTATACCTCCATAATTCATTCGTATAACCCGATTTTATCGGTGATATAGTTTCGCCTCCAAAAACGTAAACATTATCAAAAACATCTTTCCAACAAATACTTCCTGAATAAGACCCCGGGGTATTATTTGAGTCCTCTACTCCAGGAACACCATAAATTGGAATTGCAGTATTAAATGTACTATCGCCACCTATCCATGTCCACATACTTGTTTCCGGATCAAATTTCCAAACGTCATTATAACGTCTTATTCCGTCTGCCGTAGTAAAATTTTCTCCGCCAAATAACCATAATTTTCCTAGTTTATCTGTCCAACCAATTCCATTTTTCCGTGGACAAGGTCTATTATTAACTGATGGGACACCTTTAATCCCATAAAAACTAACATTAGATGAATATGCCGCAGTACTATCGCCATTATACCATGTCCACATATTTGTGTCAGGATCATATTTCCATAATTCATTTGAAAAAAAATCCACTCGTCCTCCATATTCAAACCCATCGCCTATCATTCCTCTGCCTCCAAAAAGCCAGAATTTTCCATTATTATCCACCCATGACACACTTCCATATCTCGTACCTGGTGTATTTTGAATATTGGGTATTCCCGAAGTACCATATATTGAAATAGCATCTGGTATACTATCACCTTTCATCCATGCCCATTCTCTTGTCGAAGTATTAAATTTCCATACATCGTTGAATGTGGCTCTCCTCGAAGCATAAAGATCCATCATTTCGCCACCAAACAACCATAAATTACCTAAAGTATCTGTCCATGAAACTGAACCTGATCTTCCTCCCGGAGTGTTCCCAATTGCTCCAATACCTTTCATTCCATATACTTCCATTTCATTAGAAGTACTGTCTCCTTTAACCCATGTCCATTGTTTTGATGCAGGGTTAAATTTCCATAAATCATTCCAATTAAAAGGCCCTCCAAACCAACTGGTTTCCTGACCACCAAATAGCCACAAATCTCCATTTAAATCTATCCATGAAACTGCAGAATTTCTTGCGCCGGGTTTATTTTCCTTCCTGCTTTCACCCTGAATACCAAATATACCAGGCATGCTGGAGTTCTCACCTTTTACCAATGTCCAGGTATGTGCCGACAGATCGTATTCTATCAAATCATTTCTCCAATAATCGCCGTATACCCATACATTACCTGATGTATCCACCCACGACACATTTGCGGTTCTTGGGCCGGAATTATTTACAGTGTCTGCTTTCCCTTTTTCTCTAAAATAAGGCGTGCTGATTGAATCACCTTCAACCCATGTCCAGTTATTTTGTGCTATGTTATATTTCCATATATCATTTGAACTTCCATTTAAAACATATTCACCGCTTGCATAATTACCAAATCCACCGAACAAGTATAAATTATCAGTTCCATCAGTCCAGGCTGTACTATTGCTTTTCCCACCTGGCAAAGCGTATTCAGATGGAAATCCTTGTGATACGTACTTCCCTAATTTGTTTATTGAATCAGTTCCACTTACCCAAACCCATTGATTAATTTGCGGATCATATTTCCAAAGATCGTTTAAGTAGCCATCAGTAAAACGATTTACACTATTATTTCCACCAAAGAGCCATAAATTACCAGTTGTATCCATCCATGATACGCTGCGATGTCTTGCACCTGGTTTGTTAGCGATATCGAAAACTCCTTTAATCCCATAGCTGCCAAAGATTCCAATAAGACTGTCTCCATTCATCCATGTCCATAAATTATCAACCGGATCATATTTCCATAAGTCATTAAATAAATTAATATACTCTTCAGCAGCATTAAATACAGAGCCGCCAAAAAGCCAAAAATTTCCAGCAGCATCTGCCCATGATACACAGTCATTCCTTCCACCGGGACAGTTTGAGGCTGCGGCAACTGTTTTATTTCCATAAATACTCTCACTATTTGCTGTGCTATCACCACTCACCCATGTCCAGTTATTTGTTTGAATATTGAATTTCCATAAATCATTCAAATATCCTAAACTGCCATTTGCAGCATAACCATATCCACCAAATAACCAGAATGTACCAGAACTATCCGACCAGGAAGTACTGCTTCGTCTTGCTCCAGGAGTAGTATTACCGGCTTCAATTCCTTTTTGACCATATTCTCCATTTACATCCATATTTATACTTCCCTTCATCCATACCCATTGTTTACTGATAAAATTGAATTTCCATAAATCATTATGAAGTTTTCGATTATCTGGGTTATTCATTTCCCGGTTTTCACCACCAAATAGCCAAAAGTTACCTTGTTTATCAATCCATGAAACACTTTCTGCTTTCTGCTCCGGTCTATTGCCTTCTCCAACCAAACCTTGTGTTCCATATATCCCTTTTATATTTACAAGGCTATCCCCTTTGGTCCATGTCCATAGATTGGATTCTATATTAAATTCCCATAAATCATTAAAATCCCCTTCACCATTACTATTTCCTTCCCCTCCAAAAAACCAAAGATTATTGTCCTTATTGTTTACAGCAAAACATTCTATTCTCGGCGGAGGATTATTTAAAATATTATCTACATTTTTTATTCCATAGCTGCCTATCTGATTTGCTATTTTATCTCCTTTCACCCATGTCCAAACATTTTCCTGTGTATTGTACTTCCACAAATCATTTAATTTTCCAAAACTATTTTCTGCATATCCATAACCACCAAAAAGCCAAAAATTTCCAGAACTGTCTGTACATCCTGCGCCTGAATTTCTGGCCCCCGGCTGATTAAATGGAGAAGCTACTCCCTGAACGCCATAGGTTAGTGTAACATTTGCAGAATCTCCTTTCATCCAGGTCCAGATATTTGTTATTGGATTATATTTCCATAAGTCATTAAACCATCCAAAACCGGCACTGTAAGTTCCATAACCACTAAAAAGCCAAAAATTGTTTTCCCTGTCAGTCCACCAAACACAAGCACTTCTCGAACCTGGGTGATTATCTATTATTCCGTTGCCTTGTGTGCCATATAAGCCTGGAACATTTATTATACTGTCTCCATTGATCCATATCCAGTTATTTGTTTGATGATTGTACTTCCACAAATCATTCAACATACCAGAAATGTTTTCTGCAGCATATCCCTCGCCCCCAAAAATCCAAAAGTCACCAGTTGAATCCTGCCATCCAATTGAATTTTGCCTTCCGCCCGGATTATTTTCTAAAGCTGCTCTCCCTTTTTGACCGTAAAACCCAGGAACATCTCTACTATTGTCTCCATCAATCCATGTCCAATTATTTGTAGAAGGATTATATTTCCATAGATCATTTAATAGCCCTGCTCCACTTGTGTAATATCCATAACCACCAAATAACCAGAGATTCCCTTCATTATCTATCCATGAAACAGCCCCTTTTCTCGATCCCGGATTATTATCATTACTTTCTAAACCTTGTACACCATATACTCCCACCACATTTACAATGTTGTCACCCTTAATAAAAATCCACTGTCTTGATATAATATTATATTTCCACAAATCATTTAATAACCCATCGTCAATTGCACTTGTGCCCATTCCGCCAAATAGCCAAATATTTCCGTCCTTATCTATCCATTTAGCGCATCCTTTTCTTCCGCCTGGATTATTACCTTCAGCCTCATACCCCTGTACACCATAATTTAAATTGGTCATGTAGTCAGTGTTAACTGTTATCGAATCACCTTTTACAAAACGCCAAAATGTTTGTGGTGTAATTCCAGACTGCCCACTAAGAAAAGTAATAGAAAGACTTAGGCAATACGACAAGACTATTTTTTTTAAATTAAACATTATGATAGTTTCTTATTCTTAAATAAAAAAGCATTTAAATTATTGACAATTTCTTTATCTCTCCCTTATATTCAAAACCTTCCCTGGCATCACAGTTAAAATACCACCCGCCTCCACAACGATCCTTCCAATATAATCACATACTCCTCCAACGGGGTCAATTATCAGTTCCATTCCCCTGTGTATAACAGTAACCCTTACCCCATCATTGTCAATGGTACTCTCCGGTACAATTCCTATCCTCCAGTTATTCGGATTATCCCAAACGCTGCTGCTAGCGCCTGTAAATGTGCGGCTGTCCATCTGGCTGCTTACAGTAAATATTGGCCTGTTAAAACTCACTATATTATCTCTCGCTTTTGAATAAGGATTTTCACCTGTCGTCGGGCCCGGAATCGACCTGTCGTGATACACATCCTCACAGCCCGGCGGCGGTTCACATGTCTTTACCTGCGTTACATAACAAACACCCCTGTTGAAATTGGTTTGTTCATTAGAGGAATCCCACTGCAGTTTCATGCTCACAATACTGCCCCCGGCGGTTGCTTCATTAACACGCCAGGTAAGGTTTACATTTCCGTCCAGTGTATCGTTATTTACAGCAGGCCTGTGCATTACAACATTTTGCTCCACTCTTGTATAGAAGGAATCTATAACACCTGTATTAATAAGCGTAACAGGGGCGTACTTTGTAATGAATGTGTCAAGACCTATATTAAACACAACAGGTGAGCCGGTCACTATACGGTTTAATGCGCCGGTGCTGTTAGTAACGATAAAGTTTACACTATCTGCGGTTAAGGGACTGGTGCCCATATTGAGGTTAAACTGGTTAAGATTAATAAAACTATGATTCAACAGAGCAACAGAACTGGTATTGGTGTTGCTTGTTAAATTAATTGTCTTGTGATTAAGAATCAACGGCGCTGTAATAGTTCCGGGTGAACTTAAATCGGAAGGGGCACCAATAAAAACAACTTTGCCAGGTCCCTGCAGCAATCCATTATTAGTAAGATTGCCATCAATTATATCCAATTCTTTTTGATTGCGTATAAGCAAGCGACCAAACTGCCGTATGATGATGCTTGTATCTGTAATGCAACTGCTATCAGGAATATTATCAATAATAACAGTAGTACTGCCTGGAATATCCTTTGGCCCTATCGAATTACTTACCCAATTGGAATCATTATTCCAACTACCATTACCGGTAAAGATGTAATAGATACCACCGTAGATTTTAAAAATATCATTATATTGACCTATGTCTGATTCGCCGCCAAATAAAAGCAAATTGCCAAGAGAATCTGTCCATGATATTCCTGCTGATCTTGAACCTGGATGGCTATCAGACGAATCACTACCCAATTCTCCCCAATGAGGTAGTTGGTTTGCATTCAAACTTCCGCTGACCCATGTCCATTGATTTGCTGACGGATCGTATTTGCATAAGTCGTGCAGATGACCAGAGTTATTGTAACCTCCATATATCCAGAAGTTATCAGCAGACACCCATGAAAACGCCGTCTCTCTTCCAAATGGGTTGAATGAGTTGCTTGCAAATCCCTGGTATGGTATCGATACAGGAGCGTAGTCAATTGTATCTCCTTTCACCAATGTCCATATTTTTGTTGATGGGTCTAAATTCCATAGCTCATTTGAATAACCATTCCGGCTATAACCACTATCCCGGATATCATAAGTTATATTTCCTCCAAACAACCAGAATTTACCAAACCTGTCTTTCCAAAAATTACAACTGGTCCTGCCGCCGGGCATAACATTTTGAGGATCGGCATCATTATAAATACTTCCAGCATCTTGATCGGCTGTCCCTTTAACCCACGTCCATTTATTTTCAGCGGGATCGTATTGCCATAAATCGTTCAAATTATATATGTCAGTCCCCTCTCCGGTATTGTAACGCTTTTCTCCTCCAAAAAGCCAAAGGATGCCTGAATCATCAGCCCAAGTTGCACTGTTTAATCGACACCCAGGAGTGTTATTTGAATCGGGGAATGATAATGTACCATATACCGCTTCTACACCAGATATGCTGTCTCCTTTAATCCAAATCCATTGATTTGTAAAAGGGTCATATTTCCATAAATCTGACATGTCCCTATATCCATCAAAATCACCTCTGTCACCACCATATAACCAAAAAAAACCGACGGTGTCAACCCAAAACATAGCCCTAGATCTACAACCGGGGTTTCTTATTGAATCAGGATATGATGAACTGTATTTACCAAGTTCATTAACTCCAGTATCTCCTTTAATCAATAGCCAGTTATGTGTTACGCCATCATATTTCCAGAGATCACTCAAGTACCCGTATTCGCCAGAAAGAGATGTTCCATATCCTCCGTATAACCATATTGCACCAGATTTATCTTTCCATGAAACACTGCCTGATCTGGCACTGGGACTGTTCAAAACAGGTGAATTATAAACACCACTGGAATTAGAATTACTGTCACCATTTATCCATGTCCATGGTGTGTTGCTGTAAGGATTAGCAGACAAACCAGTTGAAAGTACTGCCTGTATCATAAACCTTTTATCCGCATGATCTTCTTCGGGTAATCCATTCTCTAAATCTTGTTTTATATAATATGCCCCGGGTCTGGTTGGTGCAGATTCAAGCTGAAAAGAAAAAGGATAATATTCAGCATGTGTATCATTGTCCATTTGTGCAAGGCCCACATAAAAATCAGCATCAGTGAATTCAACAGGCGCAGATAAATCAAAGCTTTTATACTTGTCAAAATCAGAGGACGATGTAATAATGGTATCTGAATGTCCAACAATTCCTCCAGCTGCATCTATGACTACTGCATAAAGTTTGTTACCCTCGCCGACATATCCTGTTAAGTAAGCTTTTACTTGTGTTACTGACGCTGTGCCGTTTATCGAATACTTTACAAGTGCCATCCCTGTATTATCGTTCCAGCGGAAAGCAGAAACAGGAGGTGAATCATCTGCATAGCTATAAATTTTACTTGTTACTGTTTGCGATATTGATAAGCTGTTATTACTAACTGTATCATCGTCAGGTATTGATACTGTTATAGCATTTGAACCAAGAGTATAAGGCGAAAATGAATCAAAACTAATGACGGTATCGGTTAGTGCAGAAATTGAAACTTTTTGTGTGGTTGAAAATAAATTATCTCCGGTTATGTTTAGTGTTACAGGGTAATCTACAATTGGATATACTCCTTTGTTGCTGATCCTTGCCTGTATTATTTCTGGGTTACCTGCAGGCAATGGGTTTTTATTCAAAGCATACACAGCTTTTACAGCAACATCAAACATAAAAGGCTTAAACCTGTAGATCAGCCCCGGTGTTGGCAAATCAGAATCATATGTATCGAAATTGTTAGAGAACGTAGTATTCAAAAAAGTTGCTGAAGTCCATGGATCACCATAATTTTTTTTAACGTTTATACCATTGGCCTCGTAGTTATGTTTTATCCCAATATTCGTATAAAAAGATAATAACAATTCATCATTTTGTGTAAAATTTCCATACACGAATTCAATAACGTTTGTGGTTTCGTATAATCTAATTTGAAAATTAACATCACTGTAAGCATTGTATTGCCAATCTCTCAACTGCAATCTTTTAAATTGAATGATACAAACTCTTGCCCCCTCAGTGCCTGTCGTATAAATCCTGAATTCTGATTCCAAAGTAGTATCCAGCAATGAAGTTTGATATGGTGAAAGAATATCTTCATAAGTTCTGTCTGCGCCCAAATTTATAGAGCCGTCAGAATTTAAAAAAAATGTTGAAAATGTTTTGTTATTGAAGTAGAAATTAAACCCGATATCCCGTAGGGTGTCCCCCATATAATAGTTGTATGGCAACCCTATTCCCAGCGTACCTAAATCTTCATACACTCCCTGTACGATTTCAACCGAATCAGCATTATAATTAAACTGTGCTTTTGTTTTAAAAAAACAAAAAACAACAACAATCAATAAAATGCATTTTTTCATCACTCTTAATTTTAGTGAAAGAATATTTTTAAAAATTATAATTCTTGTTTCTTTATCCATTCCGTAGCCTGCCGTACAATTGCCCCTGCCAAATCTTTTATTTTGTCCTTTGTACCGCTAACCGGGAAAATATATTTGGCATTACTGTCCCTATTTTGCTGCACCTGGATATTAACTTGTAATGAATTCGCATTTATAATGTAGCTGCCACTTATCAACCAAGCGTCAGGCGCACTTGAACCATTGGTGTAATTAATAGTCGTTACTGTATCACCTCTTGAAGCTATATCATGCAACTGGCTGTTCACATATTTGCTTAATTCAATTTCGTCTTTGTCTTTATTGTTGCTAAAACGGCTGTTTGCAAATAATAAATTGTCGGTGCTAAGATTGATGGAAGCAATTACCTGGTTATCTACAATACCAGCTTCAAAGGTTTTTACACCAAACGTTCCTGCCTCCTGCAATAGCTCATTTTTTTTCTTTAACTTCCTTACAACCTTTTGTGCTTCCGAATACCAACCGCCAATATTTAAAAAACCTTCTTCCAGCATGTCGTTGTCCGGGCTTTGCCAAATGCTGGTCAATAAAGCATAAGTCAGCAGCCCGTGTCTATATTTGGTAAGCTCATAAGCGCTTTGATCTGCAGCAGAAGAACACAGGTTAATCATATCGCCTGTGCTGTCTTTTAGTGAATTCATGCTCAGGATAAAATCAGTTAATGCCTGTTCACTGTTACAGGCATCAAATATTAAAGAGCGTTTTTGAATTTTCATATTGTCAATGTGAAGCCAGGAAGCCAATTCGTACGCACTAATGCCCACATCTTTCAGCGATGTCCTGAAATTCTCTTTTGATGCATCTGATGTTAGAAAATAGAAAGTATCCCTTGCGCCTTTATCAATTATTCCATGCCCCGCAAAAAACAAAATAAGATAGTCGTACTTGGTAGCTTTTTTTCCTATTTCCCTCAATACGTTTATGATATTTTTCTTTTCGGGCAATTGGTAGGGATTGCTGCCTGTTGTAAGGTTGTAGGTAAATACATGTTTGGCGCCAGGACTATCCAGCATGTTTTTGGCGGCAAGCGATAATGTATAAGATAAATCTTCGGCATCTTTATCAGCATAATTCAGATCCAGTCCTGTTCCTTTATAATCACTTACCCCTATCATTACAATAAACAAATTTGGTGCAGGCGCTTTTTTATTGTCTGATTGGCTGTGAAAATCAAATCCCCTTGAAGTGTATTTGTTGTTTATGGTATAAGCCCGCAGTGTAACTGTATTTTCCTGTCCGCTGAGGAAATGAGGCTGCAGCTCTTTCACTGGTATTTTTAGTTCGTAATAATCACCAACTTTAGTGAGTTGTTCTCTTTCATATTTTCTTTTTGGGTTACCATTTATAAGCACTTCTGTTTGCCCAAGCCCTCCATAACCTGGCTTGATCTTGTAATGATAAAAATTGACTCCCCCATCTATTTTTTCAATTACAGGTACATTACCACAGATATCAGCCTCTTTAAGAGTGGGTTGCTCAATGGGTTTTCCTTCCATTATACTCTCCACCAATAAAGGCACATACAAATTTGCCTGCACCTGTTTCAGCGTTACCAGTTCCGTACCGCAGGTATAATACAGCATGTTTTTCGCCCTGTCTGTTCCATCATAATGCCCGTCTTTGTCAAAAACAAGATAATCTGACCCGCCAACCGTAAAAAAGGTATATAAGAGTTCGTCATGCTGTACATCCCAAACAGATACGGCTGCTCTTGCGGAAGCTATAACTAAATTACTTTCATCCGGAGTCAGATCAGCAGATTCCACTTCACCAATACTATCACGGAATTCATGTAAGATATCCCCCGTTTCTGCATCCCATATTTTAGCGGTATTATCTCTTGATACAGAAATTATTTTTTTACCATCTTTTGTAAAATAGGCAGAACGCAAATTGAAACTATGGCCCCTGAGGTATTTTAAAAAGTTGCCTTGCCCGTCCCATATTTTAATGTTTGCTTTCTCGTATGCGGTAACAATTTTGGTTCCATCATAATTATATTTTGCAGATGATACAGTGCCCAGGTCGCCCGGTAAATCTATTATAGGCTTACCTGTAAGTGCATCCCAAATTTTTGCTGTACCGTCCCTTGATGCTGTAACCACCCGGCTTCCATCAGGGTTAAATTCTGCAGTCATCACCGGGCCTTTATGACCCTCAAGTGTAAACAAAAGCTGACCGGTAGCCGTTTCCCAAATCTTTGCTGTGCCGTCCCTTGAAGCGGTAACCATTTTGTTTCCATCATTACTGAACTGTACAGAGCGTATGCCGCCAATATGCCCTGTACATTTATGCAATAAGGCGCCGCTTTCCCCATCCCATATTATTGCTGTGCTGTCATCAGAGCCTGTTACAATGTATTGCCCGTTGTTGCTATATTTTACCAGCTTTATTTTTTGGGTGTGCCCGGTTAATGTTGCAAGGCTGTCGCCGTTATATGCATCCCATAACCTTGCTGTTTTATCGGAAGAAACAGAAACAATCTTTTTATTATCGGGGCTGAATATTGCATTCCATACTGTATCTGTATGACCTTTCAATTCATAAGCAATACCTGTTTTCTTTATATCCCAAATTTTTATGCTGTTATCGCCGGAAGGAGTAATTATCTTGCTGCCGTCCTTACTTACACTTACCGAAAACAGACCTGATGTGTAGCCTTTCAGATCTTTCAATAGCTCACCATTACGGCTATCCCAAATTCTTGCAGTTTTATCAAAGGAAGCAGTAACAATTTTGTTACCATCAGGACTGAACTGTGCTTTTTCAACTGAGCCGGTATGTCCTTTTAATTGAGCAATTAATTTATCATGAAGAATATCCCATTCTTTTGCAGTGTTGTCTTTAGACGCAGTAATCAATTTTTCTCCATCGCCGTTAAATGCTGCAGACCACACTTCATTTTGATGATGTATTACACGGATACTACGGCCTGTATTGGCATTCCAGATGATGGCGGTGCTATCTTTCGACGTGGTTGCAATATATTTTCCATTCGGGCTAAAAGTGGCAGTATATACATTAGCACGGTGACCCCGTAACACTTTTTCAATTGTTTGCGTTTCAACGTTCCAGATATTGGCAACACCACGTTTGCATGCAGTGATCACGTATTTTTCATCAGGACTGAATTTTGCTGAATTAATTGTATCACCGCTTTCATCAAACCGTTTAATCTCTTTTCCTGTTGCTGCATCCCATATTCTTGCCGTTCCATCGTAGGAAGCAGTGAGCACTTTAGTTGCGTCTTTATTAAAACAAACAGTCGCCATCAACTGCGTGTGGCCGTAAAAGGTTTTTAAAAGACTGCCGGTCGCCACATCCCATATTTTGGCTGTACTGTCCCTTGAACAGGTAACAATCTTTTTTCCATCACTGCTAAAATGAGCAATGTTAACAGTGTCCCTGTGCCCTACGAGGCTGTGCAGTAAAAGGGCTGAATTAGCATCCCAGATCTTTGCGGTACCATCAAACCCGGCTGTAACAATCATTTTCCCATCAGGGCTGTATTCCACAGCCATTACAAATTGTTTGTTGCCTTTCAAATCAGCAAGCAGGTCACCGGTTGTTACATCCCATATCTTGGCCGTTTTATCCTGTGAAGCCGTTACCACTCTTTTTCCATCAGGACTGAATGCAGCATCAAACACTGCAGAAGTGTGTCCTACAGGCAGCATGAGCTTTGCCTCCTGTGCAAATAATGACAATGAGAATGCAAATGAAAATACTTGCAGTAACAGGAGCTTATGAGGTAAACAATATTTATTAACCTTCATTCAAGGCTTATTTTAAAAGCTAAAACACTGGTTTAACAATGCAGTGATCGTTTAATTCATGTTACGGGCAGGTGTGCAAAGAATTTTGCAGAAATGTTGTTCACGAAAAGATATTGAATTCAATAAGGGCTGGAGTAAAAACGGGGCAGTGAAACATGCCCTGGTTACAGTAATAATACGATGGAGTATCAATAACGATACTTATAATGTAACGTAATATAAATATTTGTTTAAAAGCTGCCAAAAAAATAACATCTAACTCTAAAGAATGAGTGTTTTTTAAAGAATTCTGTTTTTTTTATTGCAGGCCGGGCCAAATATCATCAACAGGTTTAAAAATTTTTAAGCAAACTTTATCATGTTTATAAAATAAGTATATTACACTATCAATAACTACTGCTGATCTCTAGCCCTGGAAAATAATATAAAGTCCATCATCCATCTCAACATTTCCATGATGATATTTTGAATTTGCTGTAATTAATAAGCAGGCTGCGGTGTCCTGCTCATTAGTTAACCCCTGAAAAATAAACAGGCGTTATGAACACACAAGAGAACAAGGCAGGCCATTGCTCACAGGAATGTATAGCGCTCTTAACAATAACCAGCATCAATATGGCCTTTAAAACAGCCAACCCCAGAGCTAAGGAAAGCATCGCAGCCTGTTTTTATGCCTGCTGGTATAGTTCTTTTATAGCAAGTGCAAGAGTTATTTACAGTTCTTATTCGGCAGGCTATGTAAATGAAGCAGCGGATATTTCTTTTACTGATGCGATGATGGCGTTTACGCAAAGGGCAGCAACAGAAGGTCTTTATCAAAGCAGTGCTTCTGCCAGGTCAGTTGCATTTAAGTTTTTTGAAAACAAGCTTCATGAATACATAAGAAAGGATAAACCAAAAAAAAATCTGGGCGAGGAATATATCAGCAACGGCCAGGTTACCACAGGAGTTGATGAAGAAGATGAAAAAGAAAGATTAAGGCAATGTTTTAAAAAAATACAGTCGGGCTTACCGGAAGAAGATGTTAACATCTGCAAATGGAAATTTGAAGAAAAACTAAGCAACAGTGAAATAGCCAGCAAACTGGGTATTACCACGCAATCTTTTACCAACAGGTTCTACAGGCTGAGCAGCAGGCTTGAAAAACTAATCACTAACTGTTTAAAATCAGTCGAGCCATGAACATTCCAGAGGAAAAATTTGAACGGCTAATGCGCTTCCTTGATGGTGAAATGAACCTGGATGAAATAGTTGCATTTGAAAAAGAATTGAAAGTTGATAAAGAACTGAGGGAGCAAATGGGTTTTCAAATACAGCTGCAGCAAATAAACACAAAGGAAGAAGGTAAAACGGGAAACGAAAATCTACGATCATTACTGGATAAAGCAAAAAATGAATTCCTTCAAAATAAGGAACAAACAACAGGCAGCGAAAAAAATAAGCATACAGCTATTAGTAATAAAAAGGTTGGTTACAGTTATTGGCTTGCGGCAGCAACAGTAGCAGCCCTTGCTTTTATTGCATCACTCTTTTATTACACGGGCAAACAGAATAACAGTAATACGGCAAGCCATGATCGAAAAGATACAGCAATCATTAATCATTTCCCTTCTTCCGCAGTTATAGTACCCGATACTGCAAATAATAAAATAACAAATGTTGATTCAGTGCAAATAAAACTGATCGCTTCTTTGACAAAAATGTATTACCGCAGGGAAGGAATGATCGACAATGTGCCTGAAGTGATGCAGCAACCCGTGGAGGCATATGTATCAGGGAATAATACCCCCATCCAAAAATTTGACATCAATACAATACCCAAAACAAGGGGCACTGATGATCATGCAAGGATCAACGAAGTGGATCATTATTATAAAGCTGTATCATTTATAGAAACAGCAGAATATGATAAAGCGTTTTTTAACCTGCAATGGGTGATAGAAAAAAGCACTGATGAAAGTTTGAGGGTAAAGGCAACCTGGTATAAGGCGATTGTTTATTTGAAAGAAGGCAAGATAACAGAAGCTGAAAACTTACTGAAAGGAATAGTGGACGATAAGAAGGAAAATATTTATAGCAAAAAGGCCAGAGAGATAATTGAAAAATTAAAATAAAAAAGGATTTAATAAGTGAAGCGGTTGAAAAAGCTAAGCGATGGGTTGTATCAGATAAATAAACGTTTTTTACCTATTTAAAATGAACTTAACATTAAGACAAAGTATGGTTAAGTATAATTATAAAAAATATTTCTGTGTCATACTGTTTATCAGTGTCCTGATATTCAGTAATCCATATTTTGCAATAAGTGGTCCATTTCGGGGAACAACATTGGTTCTAGACCCTTCTCAATATACAACTGAATTAAAAAAACACAACCCCTCTTATGTTTATATACTTTATTGGGGTACCCTTGACAAATATTCAATGGAAAATAAAAACATATTTAAAGGGGATACAATAATTAATTATAAAGTTTTTACTGATTCATTTTCAAAGCCGTTGAGCGGGTATCGACTGATATATCAAAGCAATAATGTCCTGGATAGCATTTGGGATTTAGATAACAAATTCAGAATAACAAACAAATATTACAACCTTCAAAACGGCCTTTTAAAATGTATTCCGTTTGATACATCAGGCAAAAAAAAAGATGAGTTTATTTATGATTATATAGCTAAATTATTAGTGAATAAGAAATCTTTGGATGTAAGAGAAAAACACGCCAAGATATTACCATCATTTTTAAGAGAATATATAATTTACAATTCATTTGACAGAATTCATTATACAGTTCCTATAGCCTGGATACTTTCTATTGGTATTGACGACTACGGCCCTACTCAATATCAATCCTGTAAAGCAGATGCAATATCCTATGTTGATTTTTTTAAAAAGCAATATGCAAGAAAATATGACACAACGATTACAGCAACTTTTTTCCATCAATACTTACTCCTTGATAAAAATGCCTCAAAAGATTCTATTTTAAATGCCCTAAAAGAAATTACGCTTAAAGCATCAACCAATGATTACTTCATTTTTATTTTTGATGGCTGCAGCAATCTCTTCAATGCAGATAAACCTGTCACCCATTTTTTCCCTTTCAATGTGACCGTTATAAACCAAAGTCGGGATGGTGCTACACTAAAAAACAGAAACAGCACTGACACGACCGATCCCTCAAAAAATTGCATTCCCCTCAATATTTTGCAGGAATATATCCAATTCATTCCTGCCAATAAGCAATTATTTATTTCAGAGGCAGGGCCATCAGATAAATTTAAAACTGAGTTCATCAAAACACTGATGCAAAACTCTCCTGAAATTGCCAGCATACTAAACAAAGACAGGATCATCATGGTGCCAAATGGCTTTGGATTAGATGGCTTAAGTTGCCAGGGAGAATATATTAACCGGGGACCAATTAATTTTTATATCACTTCATTAGATACTTCTGTAAATATTTTCAACCTTTTTGAAGATGATTATAAATCTGCCGAGGCTGCTTTTAAAATAAAAAACCGTGAGTTTGAATGCCGGTCATTTTCTTCTAATTATTTCGACATCTTTTTTGAAAGGCAATTCTTGAAACAATACAATGAAATTTTTGGCAATAATAGTGAAACCATTAGAGGCATCGGCGGAATAAGATCCAAAGAATTGCAGCAAACCGTAAATAACCTTACTGCCAAACATTATGCACTGATAGTTGGCACAGATGAATACAAAGGAAAAGGTTGGAGGAAATTAAGCAATCCTGTGAGTGATGCCCGTGCTGTAGCGGAAGAGCTGGAAAACTCTTATGGTTTTGACGTGCAATTGCTGGAAAACAAACCAATGGATAGTATTTATAAAGCCATCAGGGAGTATTACCGTATAGCCAAACCCAATGATCAACTGGTAATCTACTTTGCCGGCCATGGTGATGCTGACGATGAATTGCTCAGTGACGGTTTTGTTGTTTGCACTGATTCAAGATCGGTTGAAGATGATCCTGTACGCAATAGTTATATTTCTTACACAAGGCTGCAGCGCATGCTTAACAATATACCCGCAAGACAAATACTGGTGCTGCTTGATGTTTGCCACGGTGGCACATTTGATGCAAAAGCATTTGATAATCAAAAAAGAGAAAACACGCCAGGAGAGATTACTAATAAAAACGTATTGGAATTTTTAAAAAAGAAATTGCCGCTGCGTACAAGAAAATTCTTATCATCAGTAGGTATTGAGCCTGCATTTGATGGACAGGCAGGCCGCCACTCCCCTTTTGCCAATAAACTGCTGCAGGTATTGAGAGAAAGGGGAAACGGCACGGATGGCATTATTACACTCAGCCAGATTTATGCGGTATTGCAAAGCGCCAGCACCAATCAAATTGAAACTTTACGAATAGCGCCGGCAATGAATGATTTTGGAAACCCGGATGCTTTTAGTGAATTTATTTTTATTCCTGTTGAAAAGGGAAAAGCAAAACAGGAATGAGTTTTTTTTTACATTTTTAATTTTAAAATTCTTTTGTATGACCAAAAATTTAGTCGCAATTTTTTTACTCGTGATCGCCTTCTTAGATTCATGCATACCCTCAAAAGTAGGCTCTGCCTCCAAAGATGAAAAACTGGCGATGAACATCTCGGAAAAAACAGACGTGGTTGATTTTTCAAAACTAAAAGTACAAACCGTTCCTTCACTTGCCAGCAGGGGCGGAAAATCGAGAGGTATTATTCCTTTGGCACCGATAACAGGGGGTGTCCTTTCACTTGCCACAGATGCCATCAAGAAAATGATCGCAAAAGAAAAATCAAAGTTCAATGCGGAGTATCAATTCGGCCTCACCGATCTGTATTTTTACGATCAATTGTCTAACGAAAGTGCTTTTGATCCTGCAGGATTGCAGTTCAGGGGTTTTAAGCTGGTGAGAACCTTTACAAATAAAGAGGGTGCGACTGATACTGCCTTTACTGCCAGCTTTGTTTTAGACACCACTAATGTATACGATATACTGAACAACTCCATATTCCGCCTGAGGCTCGAAGATTTTCAATTGAATTACGCAAGGGTAAAACTACCCTCCACAGGCAATAAAAAACTGAATATGGATATTGAAATTTCTTTTACTACAGCTTATGTGAATCCAGATGGTGTTTTATTTGACAATGTTAACCTGGGTAAATTTTATTTATTGTTAAGAGATGCCCCACTCGATAAATCCGACGCCAGCTATCAATCTTATTACAACAGTTTGCGTGGGAAATTACTTACCGGAAAATCGTTTATGGTTCCCCGTTCTTTTGGTTATCATGTGGAAGAAGATGTTCCCAAAGCCGGTTACAGCCAGGGAGCTTACTCGATTTGTGTAAAGGTAAAAGAGAGCAGTAAAAATGCATTTGTATCCACACTGATCATTGACAATAGCACCCCATTGATTGAAGGAGCTCATAAAAATGCTGAGAAGGAATTGAATAAAATGCTGCCGGAGAAATTGTAGGAATAAAACAATTGACATAGACTGGAAGGTGGTAATAACTAATATTACCTTGACTTATTAAACATATTTTACAATGCCTGTTGGTATTAAAATATTTTGTTCGTGTATTTATTTAACAGCAACAAGTTGTTTTACATATTCTCAACCCAAATTGGTACTGCCCATCGGCCATACAGATTTTGTGAACTCCATTACCTACAGCCCTGATGGTAAAAAAATACTTACCACTTCTTCTGATGGTACCGCCAAAATATGGAGCGCCGTTGACGGTATGCTGCTGGCAGATCTTAAAAGAACAGAAAATGCTTTTTTCAGTCCGGATGGAAAAAAGATCTTTACTATATATAAAAAAGCAATTACTGTATGTAATGCCCTGCAAGGAAATAAAATACTGAGCTGGGAAACTGGAACTCTCTTTGATATTGATATCTGTTTTTATAATTCTTCCTCTAATACAATCATAACCATCGCAAAATATACTGACTCTGCAAAGATCTGGAATGAATATAGCGGCAAACTGGTTGCCGAAATATTTCTTGGAAATCATCTCCTGCCATTCGCATATAGCCCGGATGGAGCAAAACTGGTAAGCACTGAAGATAATAAAAATGTAAAACTATGGAATACTGCTGATGGGAAATTGACCGGTGAATGGAAACTGGAAAGCGAAGCTACATCCACTCCTGTTTCCAGTTTTGACAGTAAGACTATTGCTATTTTTTACAATGACACGATTGATCTCCGTGACGCTGACAATGGAAAACTTACCAGGCAACTAACAGGTCATACAAAAAAAGTGATTGCAGCCAAATTCAGTCCTGATGACAGGAAGATCATCAGCATAGATGATTATGGCAATGTCAAAATGTGGAGTATGGAGAGTGGCAAGATCGTTTGGGAAACAACAGGCATATCTGCACTAACAAATTTTAGTGAAGATGGCCGTTACATTATAACCACACATGATAAAACAGTAAAGCTATTTAATGCGGCAGACGGAAAATTAATATCGGAGCTGGATAATAACCACGAACAACCCATCAATTTTACAAAATGCAGCAATGATGGGAAATTTATACTCATCACAGATGAGCAACATCATGCAGTTGCATGGGATGTTGATAGAAGTAAAATATTGTGGCAGGCGGATGATTACTGGCCGCCGGCTGTATTTAGCCTCGATGGAAAATATATTGCTGCTGTATCAGGCTTTAACGTTGCAATAAGAGAATCTGCAACAGGTAAATTGTTTACAGAATTAAAAGGGCATACATTTAGTGTAAACTCATCTGCCTTCAGTCCCGATGGAAAATATTTGGCTACTGTTTCAGGAGATAAAAGCATTAAAATATGGGATCTGCAGGACGGAAGGCTCATCAAACAATTAAAAGGACACAGCCAGGAGATCAAAACAATTGCTTATAGCCCGGATGGAAAATTTGCCGTGTCTGCATCATACGATCATACTGCTAAGATCTGGAATACTGAAAATGGAGCGTTGGTTTTAACACTGGATGAGGAAAAAAAACTTAACAATGATCAAAACGAAAGAAGACGAGATGTTACCTGGCTTTTGTCTGCTGCTTATAGCCCCGACGGAAAATATATAGTAACTGCATCCGTGGATAATTATGCAAAAGTTTGGGATGCCATTACAGGGCAATTATTATTTGAACTTGAACATGCTGAGCGTTTAAAATCAGCTTCATTTAGTCCTGATGGCAAATTTATTCTTACACTTTCAATGTATTCTCTTAACAGCATAGTAAGTATATGGTCTGCAGAAACCGGTAAATTTTTGAATGAATGGATATGGGGCACAAGCGTTCTCAAATCATTCCAGTTAAACCCGGATGAAAATAATTTGCTTATTACTAAAGCACAAAACAATATTGCCGAAGTATGGCAACTGGATTCATCGGGCAAGCTGAAACTTTCTTTTAAATTATCCGGACATCATGACGACATTAACTCTGCCCTTTACAGTGCCGACGGAAAATTTATTCTTACATCTTCCAATGACAGTTCAGTAATAATTTGGGATGCCGAAAATGGTAATATAATAAAACAGTTAAAAGGAAATACGTCTCCTGTTTTATCTGCCGCTTATAGCCCGGATGGGAAATATATTCTCACTTTTGCAGAAGATAATATTATTAAAAAATGGAATGCACAATCCGGTAATTTGATCTATACATTTTTTTCTGTTGACAGTACAGGCTATTTAAATCAAATCCCCGGAGGTTATTATCAATGTCCGCCCGATGCAGCAAAGCTCCTGCACTACGTGACGCCTCAACTGGAAGTTATTACATTCGAACAACTGGATGTTAAGTATAACCGGCCGGATAAAGTATTAGAAGCAATTGATTGTACAGATACGGCTCTTATGAGATCTTACCGCAAGGCTTATGAAAAAAGGATCAGCAGAATGGGAATAGACACTGTTGCTTTTCAAGCCGGGTATAGTGTGCCGCAGGCAGATTTTACAAACAGGAACAATATTAGTTATGATCAAAAAGACCCTCTCCTGAAATTACAAATACATGCCCTTGACAGTAACTATAAACTTGACAGGATGAATGTATGGATAAATGAAGTTCCTGTTTTTGGCCAAAGAGGGATCAGCATTAAAAAGGAAAATAAAAACGAGCTGGATACGATCATAGAGATCAAACTTTCTGAAGGAGAGAACAAAATAGAAACTTCAGTGATTAATATAAATGGCACTGAGAGTTACCGGATACCACTTAATGTAAATTATATCCCCGTTTCAAAACAACAAGCTATTATTCATTTCGTTGGAATTGGAATTGATCAATTTGCCAGCAGTAAATACAATCTTCAGTACAGCACAAAAGACATACGTGACCTTGCAACTGCATTGAAAACAAAATATAGAGAGGATATTATTATTGACACTTTGTTTAACGAAGCAGTAACTGTATCAAACATAAAAAAGCTAAAACATAAATTGCTGCAAACAAACGAAAATGACAAGGTCATCATCTCCTATAGCGGGCATGGCTTACTTAGTAAGGATTTTGACTATTTTCTTTCTACTTATTCAATCAACTTTGAAAACCCTGAACAAAACGGCTTAGCTTATGAGGAGTTGGAAAATTTACTGGATAGTATCCCTGCAAGAAAAAAATTGTTGTTGATCGATGCCTGTCATAGTGGCGAGGTTGATAAAGAAGAGCTACAGATGATCAACAAAACGGCTGATTCAATGCATATGCAAAAAGGCATAAAACCGGTTGCATATAAAAAAGACGAAAAACATCTTGGATTAAAGAACAGTTTCGAACTCATGCAAAAGCTGTTTGTGAATGTAAGCAAGAGCACAGGCGCAACTGTTATATCAGCAGCGGCGGGAACTCAATTTGCGTTGGAAAGAAACGATTTGCAAAATGGTGTGTTCACTTATTCCATTCTTGAAACGATGCAAAAATATCCAACCATTAGATTGAGCGAATTGAAAAAGATCGTTGGAGAAAGAGTGGAACAGTTGACCAATGGTTTACAAAAACCAACATCCAGGAATGAAACAATTGGTGTGGATTGGGAACTGTGGTAATATTTGAGTAATGACAACCAAAGTTTATTCTTATTTTACTTATTGTATTTTTTATGTCAACCATTGCAAAAATATCATGCTGTTTTTTTTGCCTGCTAACAATAAGCAGTTTATTAAAAGCTCAAACACCCAAAATCGTTTTGCCTATTGGACATACCGGTTTATTACAATCTGCAGTTTTTACACCCGACGGAAACCGGGTAATAACAACTGCCCTTGATTATACGACCAAAGTGTGGGATGTAGCATCCGGTCTTTTACTTGCTGATCTTCCGGACGCTTATAATTTGTTCAGCCAGTCGCCACCCGCTTTCAGTATTGATGGTAAACAATTGTTAACTGCTTCTTCATCGGGTAATACTTCTAAAATATGGGATCTGTCAACAGGACACCTTATAAAAGAATTGGTGGGGCATACCAATTTGATCACAAAGGCTGTTTATAGTGCAGACGGAAAAAAAATCTTGACAACATCATTCGACAAGTCTGCAAAAATTTGGGATGCACATACAGGGGAATTACTTTTTGATCTACGGGGACATTCCAGCTTTCTTTATAATGGATGTTTTAGTAATAACAGCAGGAAAGCGGTTACAGGTGGTGGTGATGACAGTATTGCCAGGGTATGGGATGTTAACACAGGGAAATTGCTTGCCGGCCTTAACGGGCAGGACGGTTCATTTCAATTCCTGGTATTTTCTGCTGATGATTCAAAAATATTTTCTACTTCCGTTTTGGGCAGTAGTATTTTTATGTGGGATGCAAACACAGGGAAATTAATTAAGGAATTAAAAGGACATGAAAAAAACATCAACTCCCTTGTCATAAGCCCTGATGGAAAAGAATTAGCTTCAGCCTCTTCAGATAATACCGTCATTACCTGGAATGCTTTTTCAGGTAAGCTTATTCGTGTATTTAAGGGTCATAATAAAGCCGTGAACTCAATAGCATTTAGCAACGACAGTAAAATGATCCTAACGGCCTCAGGTGATGAAACGGCAAAAATTTGGGATATAAATAACGGTGTGTTGTATAAGGATTTTATCGGTCACGGTTCAGATATTGAATTTGCCTGTTTTAATAATGATGGCACTAAAATTATAACAGCCGGTACGGGTTCATTTGCGCTGGTATGGGATGTAGCATCAGGGAAAATGGCGAGTGTGCTCACAGGACATACAAGTTATGTAACATCTGCAGCCTTTAGTCCTGATGGGAAAAGATTGGTTACAGCATCTATTGATGGTGGCGTCAATATATGGGATGATCAATGCTATACAATAAATACCCGGATAAATACCAGATACGGAGCTAAAAACATTTCGTTTAGCCATGATGGAAGCAAGTTCATAAGTGCTTCTTATTATGACGGAACTTTTTCGGTATGGGATGGCTTTACGGGAAACAATATTCTGACGATAAAAGCACACAGGAAAAGTGTTAATACTGCGATCTTCAGCCCTGATGATAAAAAGATATTAACAGCATCAGATGACACATCTGCTAAAGTTTGGGATGCTGAGACCGGCCGGTTATTATTTGAATTAAAAGGATTTATTAATTCAGTTGAATCCGCATCCTTCAGCAAGGATGGAAAAAAAATTGTAACCACAGAATATGTTAGTACAAAGATCTGGAACGCTGAAACCGGTGAGCTTACAAAAAAAATAGCAAGATTTACCGACAACGTTAATACAGCTGACTTTAGCCCAAATGGGTTAATGCTTGTAACAGGTACGGCTAATGGTAAAGTGCAGGTATGGGGTGCATCAAGCGGGGATTTATATGATGATCTTTCAATTAATAATAATCCAGTTGGGTCGGTTATTTTTCTTTCAGATGGCAGCCACATATTGTTCACATCAGGCAATACTATTTATATCAAAGAATTTTTATCAGGAAAAACGGTTGTAAAATGCAGTGGCCACCAATCCACCATAACTTCTGTCACCTTTACTCCTGACAGTAACTATCTCTTCTCAACTTCCGCCGATCAAACCTGTAAGCTCTGGAATGCAAAAACCGGGCAGTTGCTAAATACATTAATTGCTGTAGACGATCTTGATTATATGTCAATGACACCAGAAGGATATTATTCATGTTCACCCCCTGCTGCGAAGTTGTTACACTATGTTGCATCCAATCTTGATATGATAACTTTTGAACAGCTTGATCTTAAATATAACCGTCCGGATAAAATATTGGAAAGGACCCAAAGCCCGGATACCATACTAATGAACGCTTACAGGATGGCTTACTATAAGCGTATAAAGAAAAACAACATAGATACGCTCCTGTTTGCAAACGGGTACAATGTCCCGAAAATGGAGATAATGAACAAGAAAAACATAAGCTATGAACAAAAACAAAGAGAGTTAAAAGTGCGGTTTCATGCAAGCGATGAAAATGCGTTTCTTTCAAGATTTAATGTGTGGGTAAACGAAGTGCCATTGTTTGGTCAAAAAGGTATAAATATTTTTCCTGCTCAAAGAAAACAGGTAGATACAACCATCATTATTAAATTAAGCGATGGGGAGAATAAGATCGAAGGTTCTGTTGTGAATGTGAATGGTGCGGAGAGTTACCGAAAACCTTTATACATCAAATACCTGCCCCCTGCAATAAAAAAAGAACGTTTATATTTTACCGGCATCGGTATTGATAATTTCTCCAATACTAAATACAACCTGCAGTACAGCGTTAAAGACATAAGGGATATGTGTACACGCCTCAAAGAAAAATTTAATAGCAATATCAGTATCGACACTCTCTTCAATGAAAATGTAACTATTAGCAATGTAAAAGCACTCAAGCAAAAGTTATTACAAACGAATGAAAATGATAAAGTGATCGTTTCGTACAGTGGCCATGGCTTATTAAGCAAAGACTTCGATTATTATCTTTCCACCTATGCTATCAACTTTGAAAGACCCGGGGAGAACGGCTTGCCTTATGAAGAACTGGAAGATCTGTTAGACAGCATCCCGGCCAGGAAAAAATTATTGCTCATTGATGCCTGTCACAGTGGTGAAGTGGATAAAGATGAACTGGAAACAATAAATGAAACTGCGGATTCAATGAAATTAAAAAAAGGCATTAAGCCGGTGGCCTATAAAAAAGATGAAAAGCACCTGGGTTTAAAAAACAGCTTTGAACTGATGCAGAACCTGTTTGTGAATGTAAGCAAGAGCACGGGAGCAACTGTTATATCTGCAGCCGCAGGAACTCAATTTGCTCTTGAGCGAAACGATTTGCAGAATGGAGTATTTACCTATTCTATCCTTGAAGCGATGCAAAAGTATCCAACCATTAAACTGAGCGAACTGAAAAAGATCGTTGGAGAAAGAGTGGAAGAATTGACAAATGGCTTGCAAAAACCAACTTCGAGAAATGAAACGATTGAAACGGATTGGAATGTTTGGTAAGTAGAATAGCACTGATACTAAAAAAGGGCTCTAATAAGAGCCGTGAATCCTACATAATAACGATCGAGTAAAACAGAATAAAGAATATATACTGTATACATAAAAGTAAAGGTCAGCTTTACTGCTGACCTTTTTGTGACCGCGTTAGGATTCAAACCTAAAACCTTCTGATCCGTAGTCAGATGCTCTATTCAGTTGAGCTACGCAGCCATTCTATATGTTGCTTTGTAACTTTCTTCCTAAAACCTTCCCGACTCTTCGTCGGGATGCTCTATTCAGTTGAGCTACGCAGCCATTCTATATGTTGCTTTGTAACTTTCTTCCTAAAACCTTCCCGACTCTTCGTCGGGATGCTCTATTCAGTTGAGCTACGCAGCCATTTTCCGCTAACGGACGGCAAAAATATAGATTTATTTCTTTCATCCCAACTCTTTATGCATTTTTGCTGGTAAAGAATTGTATGAAGCTTATTTTCAGGGCGGTTGGCAAGGCACATGAACCTTTTGTAAAGGAAGGCGTTGATATGTTTACCAAACGCATCGGGAATTATTTTCCGGCTGAATGGCAGGTGATCCCAATGCCAAAAAATGCCGGCAATTTGAGTGAAAATGAGCTGAAAAAAAAAGAAGGCGAGCTGATAATGCAAACATTTGCCAAAGACGATTATATAGTATTGCTGGATGAAAGAGGAAAACAAATGAGCAGTGAAGGTTTGGCAAACTTTATACAGCTAAGAGCGAATGAAAGTGTAAAAAATGTAGTGTTTGTAATTGGTGGAGCTTATGGCGTAAACGCTGAAGTGATAGAAAGAGCCAATTATAAATGGAGTTTATCTCAACTTGTTTTTCCTCACCAGTTGGTAAGATTAATTTTAGCAGAGCAGGTGTATCGTGCCTGCACCATTATAAGAAACGAAAAATATCATCACCAGTAAACATACATTTCATGAATGACTTCTTATTGTACCCTATTACTTTTACCATAATCGGCATTACAGTGATCATTTCCTTTATTGCATTTTCTAATGGAGATGCAAAATACAAGCTGCTCTTTTATCCGTATGGCATGAATGATGCAAAGGAATATTACCGTTTTGTGAGTTATGGTTTTATTCATGCAGACTATATTCACCTCTTCTTTAACATGTTTACATTGTATTCATTTGGAAGACTGGTTGAAATATCGCTTTTTAATCAAACACAATACATAGTCTTTTACATTACGGCGCTTGTTGCGTCTACCATCTTTGATTTTATAAAAGAACGGCATAATTCAAGATATGCTGCATTGGGAGCGTCAGGCGCTGTATCGGGTGTTGTATTCTCCACTATTATCTTCGATCCATGGTCAAGAAATATTGCCATATTTGGTGTGATAGCATTACCCAATATTGTTTTTGCAGGCCTCTATATTTTCTATTGTGTGTACATGGCTAAAAGAGGAAATGATAACATCGGGCATAATGCCCACTTATGGGGTTCGCTGTACGGATTTGTATTCACAGGCATCATTCATCCTGATATGCTGGTGAATTTCTTTTACCAGCTTATACATCCTTCTTTTTAGTCCGCTCCAACACCAATACCTGTTGCGTTTGGGAAGTGATCTTGAACCGGTTATCAATACGCATGCCCACTATCCAGATGATCTTTTTATTCATCTCCACCACCCAGGTATTTTCTTTTTCGGTGAGTGACAGTTTCTGATCAATAAAAAAACGACTGAGTTTTTTCTTTTTGTTCATACCAAGCGGGTAGAAATAATCTCCCTGTTTCCACTTTCGTAAGAGTAACGGAAACTCAATATCATTTATATCCAGTTGCGCCAGAAGGGGTGAATGCCTGATCTTGTATTCTGCTGCTGTAATACGCTTTATTTTTATTTCGCCACCATTAAAAACTATTTTATCATCTTCTGCCTCGATCAAAATATTTTGAGCAGTAGCGCTATCATTGCCTGTTATAATAAGCCAATTACGGTTTTTAATGATGCGGTGTGTGGAGGACTGGACGTATTTTCCTGTTTCACTTTTTAATAATGCAAGAACTTCAGGTGTTTGATGCGATGAAAAACCAAAATCTTTAATGATCTCATACATCACTGTTTGCAACGGCTGCGTCTTCAGCAGCTTCAAAACAGGAATATGAAATTCATCTTCTTTTTTTTCTACCAATTTTTTTTTATGACTGGCAATGGCCTGCAGGTGCAATTGTTCTGTTTCCGCAAAGCGGTCAATATTATTCAATACATTTTTTAATGCATCAGGATATACTTCAGTTATTGCAGGTAAAATTTTGTTACGAAAAAAATTACGGGTATAATCGTTTTCAAGGTTAGAGCTGTCGGTTACATATTGCAAATGACGCTCTTTTACAAAATCTTCCAGTTCTTTGCGGCGGGCAAATAATAGAGGCCTTATAATTTTCTCCTGTTTTGGTAAAATGCCACGTACCCCTGCAATACCTGTACCACGGAAAAAATTCATTGCTGTGGTTTCAATATTATCATCAGCATGATGGGCAGTGAGGATATAGTTTAGTGGTTTATTTGTTGTCCCGATAGTAATCGGTAGGTTCATTAGTTCATAAAACCATTCGTAACGAAGCTCCCTTGCAATTGTTTCGATGGACTTTTTCTCTTTGGCAGCAATAGCTGTTGTATCAAACCTTTTTACAAAGACTTCCACGTCATATTTCTTTGCCAACTCTTTTACAAAAGCCTCATCCCTGTCACTCTCCTGTCCTCTCAATTGAAAATTACAATGTGCAATGGCAAAATCATATCCTGCCTGTTTACAAAGTTCACATAACACAACCGAATCCACGCCGCCGCTTACCGCCAGCAGCAATTTATCCTTCGATTGAAAGAGGTTATGCGCTGAAATATATTCTTTGAACCTGTTAAGCAACATCTTATACTGTTAATACTGCAAAATAAAGAGATTGCTGTAAAAGGAAGCCGATTATATGGGATAGTTAAAGTTTGAAATGGATATAAAAAATCAATTAATCAACACCTGTGGAAAATAATAATGCTGGTAATTTCGTTCCATTAACGAATTTCATTTCAAATAAACTTACCCATTGCAGGAAAATAAAGAAATATCAGCACTGTTGCTCCTCATCGATGACCCTGACGAAGAAGTATATAATACCGTGAGCGACAGGATCATTTCGTTCGGAAAAGGCATCATTCCCAATCTTGAACATTTGTGGGAGCATACCAGCGATGAAACGATACAGGAGCGAATTGAGCTGATGATCCATAAACTGCATTTTAAAGACCTTACTGCAGATTTTGATCATTGGAAAAAAGGTAATAATGAATTACTGCAGGGTGCGCTGCTTACTGCCAGGTATCATTATCCCGAGATCCAGACCATACAAACCTTACAGGAAATTGAAAAGATCCGCCGTAATATCTGGCTTGAGCTGAACAATTACCTTACACCACTTGAGCAGGTAAATGTCATCAGCAGTATTTTATACAACTACTATAAGCAAATTGGAGTAGAGATAGCTTACAATCAGCCCGAAGACTTCTTTATCAACAAAACTGTTGAAACAAAAAAAGGTAATGCTATCAGTAATGGTATTTTATACCTGGTGCTTTGTCAATTGCTGGATATACCTATAAAGGCGATCAACATTCCCCGCCAGTTCATACTGGCATATATGGATACCAGCTATCATATCCTGAACCCCGGTGCACATAATTCAGAAAAAATAAAATTTTATATTGACCCATTAAACGGGCAGATATACTCTCATAAAGATGTGGAGAGCTATTTTAAACGCATCTCGGTTCCTCCCACTACCTCTTATTTCAGGGAGATGAGTAATAAAGCAGTGATACAATTTTTGCTGGAAGAGCTAAGTAAATGCTTTGATGATGACCTGAACCGTTATAAAATGAATGAACTACTTTTTCTCGCCAAATTACTGGGAGAATGATCTATCATGTTGTTAGCAAAACAATGTGGAAACAAGCCCTGCTGCTGGGATATTATGAAGCTCCTTCGTTAGCGACAGAGGGATTTATCCATTTCAGCAAAAGGGAGCAAGTGACTGGTGTTTTACAACGCTATTATAGTAACGCAGCAGATCTTTTGTTACTGCATGTTGATGAAAACAAATTGGCTTTTGTTTTGAAATATGAATTATCCCCTTCAGTTAATGAAGAGTTCCCGCATTTGTTTGGAAGGTTGAACCTGGATGCTGTTGTTGATATAAGTGAGATATAGTTTCCCATAAAGGCACAAAGGAAACGAAGCTCATTAAAGTTTACGCTATATTTTCCTTTATGGAAAAACTTATAAAGGGAATTCATAAAAGAAATCCGGTGCTTTCAGCCAGCCATTTTTTTCATATACTGATTGGGCACGGTAATTATCGGATGCTGTTTGAAGCAATAAATAAGCGGCACCGGTCTCTCTTGCAAACTGTTTGGCCTGTTGCAGTAAAGCCTCTCCTACTCCCTGGTTTCTTGCAGCCTCTGCAACAAACAGATCATTTAATATCCATGATTTTTTCATTTGAACAGAGGAAAACACGGGATATAATTGTACAAAACCAACCGGTTCGTTTTCCATTACGGCAATAAAAATAGCTGACTCATTGTTAGATACTCTTTGTTGCAAAAAATCAAAAGCAGCAGGCAGGTTTGATTGCTGGTGATAAAAAACACGATAGGCATCAAACAATAATGCTACCGATGACACGTCAGAAAGAGTTACCTTTTTTATATCAAGCGGCATATTTATTAATTTGGCCTGTCAAAATACTTTATTTCAACAATATAAAAAAAGTAAAGCGATGATCAACTGGAATGATTTTGAAAAAATTGAGATGAGGGTGGGTACCATTATATCTGCTGCGCCGTTTGAAAAAGCCAAAAAGCCGGCTTATAAATTAACCATTGATTTTGGTGAAAATGGAATGAAGAATTCTTCAGCACAGATCACTGCATTATATAGTCTTGATGAATTAACGGGTAAACAGGTAATTGCCGTAGTGAATTTCCCTCCCAAGCAGATCGCCAATTTCTTTAGTGAATGTTTGGTGCTGGGTGTTTATGATGAGAATAATAATGTAGTGTTATTGCAACCTGGCAAAGCAGTAAAGAATGGATGCAAAGTTGGATAATGAAGATTTTACTCCTGGAGGAATTGCTCAAAAAAAGAACTTACTTTTTTAAAATTGATCTTATTCAAAGTAAAATAATGATTGCGGCCTTCTTTCCTGCATTCAATCAATTTGCTATCACATAACAGTTTTATATGATGGGAACAGGTTGGTTGCGACAGGCCTGTTAACCCCTGTACATCTCCACAACATACTTCCCCTTTACGGGAAATTTCCTGCAGGATTGACAAGCGGCAGGGGTCAGCAATGGCGCTCATTGCTTTTTCGATAAATCTTGTTTCACTTTTTTCCGTGATCATCAGTAGTAAATTCGACGGCAAAGAAATTGTTTTTTGGGCAGTCCAGCAACTGTTTATCCATATTTATGAAAAACAAAAAAGAATGATGAAATATTTTTTTGAGCTGCAATCATCAGCCTAATTTTACAGGCAGTTTTTAAAATTTGTGTCAACATCTCATACCATACAAACTCCGCTTGGTGCAATTGTTATCCATGCCAGCGAAAAAGCGATCAATGCAGTTTTGTTTGTTAAAGGCGAAACAAAAATTGATACAGAAAAGAGTGGGCATCCACTGGTAGAACAATGTGTAACACAACTGGAAGAATACTTTGCAGGAACCAGGAGGATCTTTGACCTTCCGTTGCAACAGGATGGTTCATCGTTTCAACAAAATGTATGGAGCCAGCTGCTAAAGATCGACTATGGTAAGACCATCAGTTATCTCGAACTATCAAAAAGAGTTGGTGATGTAAAAGCAATCAGGGCAGTAGGCACTACCAACGGAAAAAATCAAATTGCCATAATTGTTCCCTGTCACCGTGTTATTGGCAGCGATGGAAGCCTTACAGGTTATGCAGGAGAACTGTGGCGAAAAAGATGGCTGCTTGAACACGAATCAAAATTTGCGAATGGTGTACAGACCTTGTTCTAATCATCCTGCAAGTTGTATCCTTAAAAAGCGAATGCTTCTATTATCAATGATCTTAAAAGTATATAACACATTGCTTTCGCCGCCATCAATTACATCTCCATCTTTTTCTTTCCATGGAGTATTGTAGGCAAGATTTAATTGCAGCGTGTTTTCTTCTTTATCAACAGAAACATACATTTTGATATTTGTATTCCCTTCCTTTAAATCCGGGGATTCTGCTCTGCCTTTTTTTAAGAGCTCAGCAGATTTGATCTTAAGTAATGATTGTACAAATTGCTTAGGGAATATCTTTTTATAATACTTATTAAAATCTTTCTCGGTAAACTGCTTAAAATTTCCATTCTGTTTCTCCACTTCTTTTTCTGTAAGAACCAAATACCAGATATCATTGCCGGTTAAAGGAAAATCAAACCAGGTTTTTATTTTGCCTGTATCACTTCTGTACACAGCATCCCTGAAATTTTTAAAATCATCTATCCATTTTTGTGTGGTGGTGTCACCGGGAACAACAGTAACCAAATGATCTTGCAAAATGATCTTTTTGTGAGACTGAAGTGAAAAAACAACAAGGGGAATATGAAACAGCAGAATCCAGTTAAGTTTCATAATGCTACTATTAAAGTTTATCCTTTCAGATCATCAGAAGTAAAAGTGAGTGGCAATAATTCTTTTGCTGATTTTATTACATATACTTCTCCATCCATGCCTCCAAGTATCAATTTGATCGGGTGATTAGTTCTTTCCTCGTACTCAGCCAGCATTTGCCTGCAAACACCACATGGAGATATAGGCTTACTGCTTTCACCATTCTTATTATTATAACTAACGGCCATCGTTTCAATGGCTATACCGGGATATTGAGTAGCGGCGGCAGACATCAATGTCCTCTCTGCACAAATGGCAACAGGATAAGAAGCATTCTCCTGGTTGGTGCCTTTAAAAATTATTCCATTCGCAAGCTTTGCAGCTGCTCCTACAAAGAAATTTGAATAAGGGGCATAAGCAACTTTGGTAATTTCTCTTGCGGCATCAAGCAATGCTGCATCAGCAGCAGTAAGCTCTGCTGATGATTTATATACTTCTACTGAAAACTGGACCTGTTTTAATTGCATAATTCTTTTTTTACAGGATAATAATTAAGAAACAAAAACCACAAAGGATCCTTTGTGGTTTCAATTCCTGCATAAATATAAGCACTTAAAAATTCTGTGCCATTATTTTATTGATTTGAAAAGGCGGTTCCATCTCGGACCTTTCTCCCAGCTAAACCATATCAGCGATGCTTTACCCACCACATGATCTTCCGGTACAAAACCCCAATAGCGGCTGTCAAGGGAATTGTGCCGGTTGTCTCCCATTAAGAAATAATAATTCATTTTAAAGGTATAGCTTGTTACTTCTTTATCGTTGAGGTAAAACTTATCGCCTTTCATTTCAAATTTATTATTCTCATAAGTCCGTATGCATCGTTCGTATCTTATGTAATTATCTTTATTTAACGGTATGGTCGCTCCCTTTGCCGGAACCCACAATGGCCCAAAATTATCCGCACTCCACCCCGATGAAGTATTATAATATGGGAATACATCAGCGTCAGCCGGAAGTGTATAATATTGAAAATGATCTTTTACATTTTGCGGAAGCCTGGCCCATTCTTCATTAGTAATATTCACCAGTGTACCTGTAATAGTATTGTTCACAACCTCAGGCCGCACATCTCCTATCTCAGGATTTTCATTTACATTAATACCTACTGTATGAAGGTTATCATATTCTGCTGAAAAAGTAGCCGGGTCCTTTACTTTATAATATCTTTCTGACTGCGGAAAAAACTCCTGCTTTTGATTGTTGATATATACCTGTCCGTCTATAATCCTTAAACTGTCACCTCCAATCGCAACACAGCGCTTGATAAAATTTTCTCTCTTGTCAACCGGCCTTGTAATGATGAGGTCACCATATTGTGCCCACACCTGGTCCCTTCCAATCTTTCTTATTTCCGAATAGTAAGTAACCCTTGAGCCAAAGTTTACTTCGTCATTTATGAGTGTATCATTCTCAGGGAAGTTGAACACCATCGCATCGTTTCTTTTTACCGGCGAAGCGAACCATCTTGTATAAGGAATATAAATCGCCTCTGAATATGCTTTTGTATTTGTGATGGGTAAGGTATGATGTACAAATGGCATTGCAATAGGCGTATTGGGAATGCGTGGACCATAAGCCCATTTGCTCACAAATAAAAAATCATTCACCAGCAATGTCTTTTCTTCCGAAGGTGTGGGAATAGTGTAAGCCTCAAAAACAAAAGTGCGGATAAGCGTTGCAGCTACCACCGCAAATGCTGCTGCATCGATCCATTCACGGGCAACGGATTTCTTATAATTCTTTACCACAAGCTCGCCGGCATAGCGTTCACTTTTTGAGAAACCCAGGTAAGGGAAATAAATAAAAGGAAGAAAAACCGTAAGCGCATGATGCCCTACTCCAAACCTGCCAAAATGCTCCACGAATTTTATTGTTATCCAGATGGTGATGAACTGTCCTGCGATGGGAACAAACTGGAAAAAGAACCAGTATCTTTTCAGTTTCATTTTTTCAACCATGCACCAGGTATTGTAAAAAGGGATAAATGCTTTCCATGGTTCAATGCCAGCCTTCTTAAACATTCCATACATACCAATGTGCCAGCCAAGGGTGGCTACTATAAAAACGATCCAGCCAATGCTCATAAGTAAAATTTTATCAGCGCCAAAAGTACCATAATTACGGCTTCGTAAAGTTTTTGAGTAATAAATGTTATGAAAGGTTTAACTGATATGTAATAACAAGCATTCAAACCGGGTGCAAACCATTTCATAGCCTTTTCTACATCTTTTCCACAAAACACCTGACTTATTTATTATCCGGGGTTACCTTTTTTATTCCGGCGTATTAATTGCCGAAGAATAATCAAAACAAAATACAAAATGGTACAAAAGACGTATTACAAAACCAAAGACTATTGCAAAGTGAAATTCACTTTTACTGTTGAAAATGCTGAAACAGTTGAAATACTTGGCCTGAACAGCGATTGGGCAAATTCAGTGATAATGAGCAAGAAGAAAGATGGTTCTTTTACTGCAGATGTTTCCCTTCCAAAAAATTCTGAACACCAGTTCAAATACCGTGTTAACGAAAATGAATGGTTAAACGAACCAGAAGCTGATAAAGAAGTTGCTAACGAATTCGGTGGCAGCAACAGCGTGATCGTTCTCTAAGAAATTTATTTTATGCAATCTTTACAGCGGCTGTTATTTTATAGTTGCTGTAAAGATCTGTTTAATTGAGTGGTAATAATTTTAGGACGTAACCGGGGCTTTCCACGGTGATGTATATATAACCATCAGGGCCTGTTCGTACATCTCTTAACCGCCCAATATCTTTCAGCATACTTTCTTCGGAAGTAATAACATTGCCTTCCATAACACAACGACTGAGCCAGTGAAATTTTAATGAGCCGGAAAGAATATTTCCTTCCCAGCCTTTGTATTTATTGCCATATACAAAAGCTAAACCGCCGGGAGCAATTGAAGGCACCCAAAAGTGTATGGGCTGCTCCATTCCCTTCATCGCAGTTTTATCTGTGATCGGTGTACCATTATAATTAATGCCATAAGTAATTACAGGCCATCCATAATTTTTCCCAGGCTCAATTAGGTTAATTTCATCTCCACCCATCGGGCCATGTTCGTTTTCCCATATTGCTCCGGTCATTGGATGCATAGCAAGGCCTTGCGGATTACGATTACCATAACAATAGATAGAAGGTTTTGCATTCTTATTTGATACAAAAGGGTTGTCCGCCGGAATACTTCCATCATCCTTTATGCGGTGAATTTTCCCGAGATCATTTGCAAGACTTTGTGGGTTTTGTTTTTCGTTTCCTCTTTCGCCAACTGAAAAAAATAAATATCCTTTCTTATCAAACAGCATCCTGCCACCGTAATGATGCTGTGTATTACTGTAAGGTTTGGCAACAAATATGTCATGCTGATCTTTGAGATCATTTCCAACAAGCCTTGCCTGCATAATAGCCGTTGTGCTCCTGTCTGAATTATTAGTTTCTGGTTTGCTGTAAGAGAGATAAATGATTTGATTGGTAGAAAAATCGGGATGCAGCAGCACATCAAATAACCCGCCCTGCCCTTCTGCTTTTACAGCAGGCACACCATTTATTTTTTGTACCTGTCTCTCGGCCGTGACCCTGTACAACGATCCATTTCTTTCTGTTACCAGCAATTCGCCAGCGGGCAAAAAAGCAATGCACCATGGCACATCCGGTACTGATGCAATTGTATCGATTTTTATTGTTAGCAGATCAGTTTGAAAAATGCCATTGCTCTTTATTTCCTCTTTTGGCTTTTTACTTATCACTGCTATTTCGTTAAGAAGATAATCGGTAAGATTATAGACCTCTTTATCGGTAAAGGTCACATCAAACGCAGGCATACCCGTAGTGGGATAACCATACTTTATACCTTTGAAAATGGCGGACCTTGTTTTTCCAAACTTCCAGTTCTCCTTTACAAAGGTTGACATTTTACTATCATGACAACCGGCGCAAAATTTCCTGTACTGTTTTCCTGCAGCAGAAGAATCGTTCTGCATATCACCCATGCCGCCATAAGTGATAAAAGGTTGCGGCAGTAAATGCCATCCATTAAAAGCAAGGTATACCACGAACATAACCGGCAATGCAATAGCGAATGATAAAATGATTTTCCTTTTCCTGGTCATGCAAGTACTTTTTTAAATAAGCCATACTAAGTTAGTATACCAAATCCTGGAATAAAAACCGTTCCAATAGTTTATACAGCCGTTTAATAATTTACATACACCTTATAGTAACTCAGGAATTACTGTTGAATTCACTCAATTAAGTTTACAACAGAATTATAAAGAAGGGAAATATACTGTAAGAAAAAGTGCCGGGTATAGTAATTAAGAAAAAAAATTACCAACTTTACTATTCAATTTGCTTACTCTCTCTTTCTGCAAGATTACTCTCCGTACGCTTCAATACTATTTTTTGTTTCCAATATAACTGTGCGAACCAAATTAACAGGGTCTAATTTTATCAGTTTATATTTTAAAAACTACATCATGAAAAAGTTTGCCTTTCTTCTTGTAATCGTTTTTTTATTTGCGTTTGATGCCAATGCAAAAATCCGCAGGGTTGGTTTTTTTGGAAGCCCTATTTCAGGAACTGACTATATAACTTTTGCGGCTGCTTATGCAGCATCAAACAGTGGTGATACCATATTGGTATTTCCCAATAATGATATAAATGCAACCATTACAAAAAAACTTACCATTTACGGCCCGGGCAGTTGGCTTGATCCCAACAGTACACCCAAGGGAAATGCAAACCAACAGGCATTTGCAGGTACTGCTACTGCCGGCAGTGTTGTTTTTGGGGCGGGTAGTGATGGGTCAGTAATATCAGGTTTTAATAACTGCAATTTTTATGTGGCAGACAGTAATATCACTATTTCAAGAAACAGGAGCCTTAATGTATATGTTACTTATTTAAGTCCTGCAGGCACTATCACCAACCTGCAGGTGCTTCAAAACTACCAGGTAGCCATTTATCAATACTACAATAATGCATCAAGTTCGCTTAATATGAATATCAGCAATAACTTTATTGCTGCCTTCAGCACTCCTATTGGTAATACTTACAGCGGTAATATTTCAAACAATGTGTGGGCATATGATGCCACACAAGCCACAAATAACCTTAATGGCGGAAGCAGTACTTTATCAAATGCGGCTGCTATTGAACTTGGTGCTGGTGCTTATGTAGTGCAGAATAACATCTTTCTTTCTTATACCAATGCGGCTTCTGCCAGTAATTATAATTACTTCACTTTTTCCAATGGTGGTAATAGTGTATTTAATTATAACCTTGCTATACAATCATCAACTCCTATTAACTGGGGAGTAGGTACGGGAAATGTAATTACCAACATTGCCAATGCAGCCAATATATTTACTGCATTCCCTTTAATTGGCAGCACCAGTGCTGATGCAAGGTACCAGCTAAAAGCAGGAAGCCCGGCACTTACAGTTGGCGCAGGCAGTACACCCATTGGCATGTACACAGGTAATTATCCGTATAAACTGTCAACACTGCCGCCGATACCTTCTATTTATCAGTTAAGTTCTCCACAGGGCAATAACCCACCCGGAAGCACTATCCAGATAAACTTAAGCACAAAAGGAAATAATTAAGGTTGTTTTTGTAATTGAAAAAAGGAAAAAATGAAACGATTTATAAAACCAATATTGCTGATGCAGATATTGTTGTTTTATGTATTCATTGCAAAAGCACAACCTGCTATTAACAAGATTGAATACTACCTTGATAGAGATCCGGGATATGGCAATGCCATTAACCAGACCTTTACAGGAACAACAAATGCAACTGCTACAATTAATATAGATCTTACGCCATTGCAACAGGGTGTTCATATTGTGGGTATAAGGAGTCGTGATGCCAATGGTGCATGGAGCATTGATAACAAGTGGCTGTTTTTAAAACCATATGCAAATACCGGCGCTGCACCCATACCAAATGTAACAAGGGTAGAATGGTTTTTAGATAAAGATCCAGGCTATGGAAATGCAACACCTGTTACCATTGTTGCAGGCCAGGATCTGCAAAATCTTGCTATTAATATTGATCTAACCCCATTGCAGCAAGGTGTTCATATTGTGGGTATCCGCAGCCGTGATGCAAATGGCGCATGGAGTATTGATAACAAATGGTTGTTCTTGAAGCCATATCCAAATACAGGCGCCACACCCGTGCCGAATGTGACAAGAGTAGAATGGTTTTTAGATAAAGATCCCGGTTATGGTAATGCAACACCTATAGCCATTGCCGCAGCGCAGGATTTACCAAGTCTTGCTATTAATATTGATCTTACTCCATTGGGCCAGGGTGTACATATTGTGGGTATCCGCAGCCGTGATGCGAATGGTGCATGGAGCATTGATAACAAATGGATCTTTCTAAAGCCATATACTGGCACAGTTGCCACACCAGTACCAAAGGTCGTAAGGCTGGAATATTTTATAGATACAGATCCGGGTTATGGACATGGCACAGCTGTTACCATTACAGCCGCCACTAATATTGCCAATCTTATATTTGATGCAGATATTTCAACCGTTCCTAATGGTGCCCATAAACTCGGCTTCAGGGCTTTGGATGAATATGGTGCATGGAGCCTGGATAACGAAGTTGATTTTACCGGCGGTACACTCAACAACAATACTTATCAATGGGTGGGTAATGTAAGCACAGCATGGAACAATGCTGCCAACTGGTCAACCAATGCAGTGCCTGGTGCGGCAAATCCTGTCGTGATACCTGCCAATCGTCCTTTTAATCCAACAGTTGCAAATGGCGTGGTTGCAAATTGTAAAAATATGACAGTACAGCCCGGTGCAAGTGTAACGGTAGCTACAGGCGGGCAGTTAAAAGTGAATCAGTAAAAAAATATTTTGTAAAGAAACCGGGTAATTTAAACCCGGTTTTCTTTTATCCACCCTTTTAAAAACTGATGTTTAAAAAAATGTTTTATAAAACATTGCTGCTGCCCAAACTTCTGTACTTTTACAAAAAACTAATCGAAATGAAAATTTTTGTTGCCGGTTTACCCTATGACCTTGATGATGCTGAATTGGAGGAAATATTTGAAAAATTTGGTACCGTACTTTCTGCTAAAGTAGCCATGGACAAAGAAACAGGAAAAAGTAAGGGCTTTGGTTTTGTTGAAATGCCAGTTACGGAAGAAGCCAAAGATGCTATCGAAAGCCTCAATGATATTTCACTCGGTAAAAAACCATTGGTTGTAAAAGCTGCAGAAGACCGCCCAGGTGGAGGCGGCGGTGGAAGTGCTCCAAGGCCTGGTGGTGGTTTTAATAAGCCGGGATTCAGTAAACCAGGGTTTGATAAACCAAGAAACCGTTATTAATTTATAGTTTATATAAAAAGAGGCAAATGGTATCATTTGCCTCTTTTTAATTTGTATATAGCTAAAACTTGTAACCAAAGGACAATCCAAAATAATAAGGGAGAAAGCCATTTTTTCCAAAGACCGGTACAAGGCCTGCTCTAAAAAGAAACCCACCATTTTTTGGCTGGAGGCGATAACCAAAATGCAGGTGGCCAAACGTAGTTGTAAAATCACGGAGCCTTGTACTATCGGAAGCCCTGTTGACAAATACAGGAGTAACGCCACCACCAATCTCAAAATAATTTCTTTCATCCTTTCCTAAAAGCCAGGTTACGCCGATTGGTAAAAATAAAGCAGAGATACCACCATCTTCATCTGTAATACTAAAGCCGCCCACGCCTACCCTGCCACCAAAGCCTGCTTCAGATTTTTGAAAACGCATATCATAATTGATAGAAACGAATCCAGGACCGCCTAATTCAAAATAAACAGATTTAGCCTGTGCATAACAATCAGTACAAACAGCAACTAATAAAATAATGATTATTGAAAAAGATATCTTCACGCCGGTTGTTACTATTAATAAAAAGATATAGGGCCTTTTAGAAAATCAAATAATATTTACTTCCCGTTCTAAATTAACTTCAAATTTTTCTTTTACAGATCGTATTATCTCTTCGCTTAAAGAAAAAATTTCTTCGCCAGTAGCGTTACCATAATTCACCAGCACTAATGCCTGTTTTGCATGGCAGCCTGCATCACCTTTCCTATATCCCTTCCAACCGCATTGTTCAATAAGCCAGCCGGCTGCTAATTTTACATTCCCATTTTCCAAAGCGTATCCAACAATATTTGAATATTCAGTTTTTAATTTTTCATATGCAGCTCTCGCTACTTCAGGATTTTTAAAAAAACTTCCGGCATTTCCAATTTCCGCTGGATTGGGTAATTTGCTGCTGCGGATATTTATCACGGCATTTGATATGGCACGGATGCTTAATTCTTTTACACCCATTCTTTCTAACTCCTGTTCAATAGCACCATAAGATGTATTGAATGATGGTTTTTTGTTCAGCTTGCAGGTAACCGAAGCAATGATGAATTCATTTTTATATTTTGTTTTAAAAACACTTTCACGATAACCAAATTCACAATCTTTCAAGCTGAAGTCAATAACATTTGCATCTTGTATATGTAAAGCTTCCAGCTGATGAAACACATCTTTTATCTCCACACCGTAAGCACCGATATTCTGCATCGGCGAAGCGCCCACATTACCCGGAATGAGTGAAAGGTTCTCAATACCTGCCCATCCATTCTCTATACAGTATAACACCAGGCTATGCCAGTTAACACCTGCGCCCGCTTTTATATAAACATAGTCATCATCTTCTTTTATTTTTTCAATACCGCTTATTTCATTTTTTAAAACAATTCCGTTGAAGTTTTTTGTAAAGAGGATATTACTGCCGCCGCCGAGGATCAACTTTGATCGTTGACCGTTGTTTGTTGATCGTTTTTGAAATTCAAGAAGTTCTTTGGCTTGTTCAACCGTTTCAAAGTTGCTGAAGAATGCAGCGCTTACATCAATGCCAAATGTGTTATACTTTTTAAGCGATATATTTTCTGCGATTGTCATTTATTATTTTAAAATCTACTGATATTTTATTGAGCATCTACATCCGCAATCATTATCACACTCTTAAATTTATTTTCTGTTTGCAATAAATTAAAGTGATTTTTTACAACCTGTTTATACTTTTCTATACGTTTTATATCCAATGGTAACTTGATCAAAAGTTCCATCAGGTATTGGTTTCTTATCCTGCCAACTACTGGCGCTGCCGGCCCCACAACAAAATTATTTAAGTCTCTTTGCAACACTGTACCTAATTTATCAGCAATATCATCCACCACTTCCTTTGTCTTATGCTTCAAAGTTATTTTAATAATGCGGCTGAATGGAGGATAGAAGAACTGTTTGCGGCTCTCCAGTTCAAATTCATACATCCTTTTATAATCATGCTGCTGTACAAACTGCAATACAGGATGATTGACCTGCGTGGTCTGTATCATTACCTTTCCCTCCTCGTCTTTTCTTCCCGCCCTGCCACTCACCTGTTCCATTAACTGAAACGCCCGTTCATGCACACGAAAATCTGCAAAACTTAATAAGCCATCTGCATCCAAAATGCCAACCAGGCTGACTTTTTCAAAATCCAAACCTTTTACTACCATTTGCGTTCCCACCAATACATCAATTCTTTGCTGTTCAAATAATTTTATCAAACTGTCATGTGCTGTTTTTCCTTTAACAGAATCAACATCCATTCTGGCCACTTTCATGTTGGGAAAATCAGCCTCAATGGTCTCTTCAATCTTTTCTGTACCAAAATTTTTCTCCATCCAGTTAACGGTACCACAGGCTGGACATTCAACCAATTTAGGATAAACAGTACCGCAATAATGACAATGTAGTTTATTAGAGAATTTATGAAGCGTTAATGTAACATCACAGTTTTTACATTGTGGCAAATATCCGCAAGTACCGCATATCAGGTAAGGAGAATAACCTCTGCGGTTTTGAAATAATATCACCTGTCTTCCTGCAGTTACTGTTTTTTCTATTGCTTCTTTTAACTGAGGAGACAACATCACTTTACCTTTCTGTACCACTTTTCTTGTATCGATCATTTCTATTGCCGGCAGTGTGATCCCGCCATATCGTTCATTCAATTCCACTAACCCATACTTTCCTTTCTGTGTATTGAAATAGGTTTCGATGGATGGCGTAGCGCTGCCAAGTAAAACTTTTGCACCCATGTTGTTTCGGGTCTGACCTTCGGTGCCGACCGGCGTGCTAAACAAAGACGCATAATAAACAGCAGCATCTCTTGCATTATACCTTGGGGCTGGGTCGTACTGTTTAAAAGAACTGTCATGTTCTTCATCCACTATTATCAGCCCCAATTCTTTAAATGGCAGGAATAGTGAACTTCTTGCGCCTAAAACGATCCTGGTTTCACCAGATTTGATCTTATTCCATAACTCCACCCGTTCATTATTATTAAACTTGGAATGATAGATAGCGATATTGCCACCAAAATGCGCTTGCAGGCGGCGTATCATTTGCGCCGTCAATGCAATTTCAGGAAGCAGGTACAACACCTGCTTGCCTTTATTATAGTAACTCTCGATCAGCTTAATGTAGACCTGCGTTTTGCCGCTTCCTGTAACACCATGCAGCAGGCAAATATTCTTTTCAATAAAATGCCGCTGTACTTCTTCAAGTGCTTTTTGTTGTGCAGGGCTCAATTCAAAATCGACCTGCATTGCTTTAGGCAAAGGTTTTATCCTGTCAACACTTCTTTTTTCAATAAATAAAATATTCTTGTCAACCAGTCCTTTTAATTGTGCAGCGGTAGCGCCTGATTTTTTAAGTAATTCAGGCTGTGTTACCTCACCTTCTGTTTTTACTAAATGTAAATAAGCAAGCAGTAATTCCATCTGCTTTGGTGCTTTGCCCCAATTATTTAATATCTCGCTTAAAGCATCCTCATTATTGTATTGCGGATTGAGGACAACATAATTTTCTTTTTTACTCTTATATCTTTCGCTCAACGCTTCCCATACATTGCAAACCTTTTTTTCAATGAGCCTTTTTACTACGGGATACACATGTGTTACATCCAGTATCTGCTGCACTTCATTTAAGTTCAGCTGTTTTTTTATAAGCAATGCTTCTGCAACGAGGTATTCATCATTATTCAGACCGCTGAAGTCATCACCATATTCATCATTGAATTGCAGGATCGTTTCGCTGCTGAGCTTGAAATGTGCAGGCAATGCAGCCGCCATCACTTCGCCTTCGCTGCACATATAATAATTGGCTATCCAGTTCCACAATTGCAGCTGCTGATGATACAGTACCGGCTCTTCATCCAGAACGTTAAGAACAGGTTTTGTTTCATAAGGTGGCTGCCGGTCGCTGATATTTTTAATAATACCTGCATAGCGTTTATTTTTTAATGCCACTTCCACCCTGCAACCAACCTGCACCTTATCAACAAAATTTTCTGTGATGCCGTACGTATATGTTGTTGGTAAAGCCAATGGCATGATCACTTCTGCGTAAGAAATAATTTTTGAAGATGTCAAACCTAATTGTGATATGTTTTTAACGCTGCTCATTAATTCCTGTCTAAGTCAATCATTTCAAATGTAAAACATAATTAAGCTTCAATCCATGATGCTTTATATTCAAGCAGCTTTTCTTCCATCAGTTTATAAACCTTTGCTTTTAATTGCTGCATATCATCTAAAGTAAATCCCTCCACCGGTATCTCTTTTAAATATACAGTTCTTGACCTGCCGGGAGTAAGAGAGAGAATACTTTTATAACTCATCCTGTCATAACCATCCAGGAACAGGATCGGCTTAATGGGTGTTTGTGTTTCAATTGCCACCCTGAACGCACCATCGTAAAATTCTTTTAGTGGTTGATGCGTTGTATTAAATGTTCCTTCTGGTGCGATGACCACAGAAATCCCTTTATTAATAACCGATTTTAACTGCCGTACACTTTTGGCTCTTTTTTCAGGATTACTGCGATCGACCATGACTACTGCCTGCCGGTATATAAAACCGAATATGGGCACTTTTGCCAATTCTGCTTTACCCAATACCCTGAAATGCTGTTTACGAACTGTTTTCATGATAAAAGGAATATCGAGATAGGAAATATGGTTGAACACGAATACATATTGCCTGGCAGGGTCATGCGGAGCATCATAAAGATTAGTATGGTGAATACCCCAAAGAGGTAATACCATATCGGTCCAAAACTGGCAAAGCCTGTAAATGAAATTGCCACCCTTTACCTTACCAAACAAAGAAGCAATTATAACGAGTGGGAAAATGAGTAACATAAAAGCAAGGAAGAGCAGTATTGCATATATATTATATATAACCTGCAGGGGAAAAAGCACTTTTTTCATAAGCCTGGCGAATATAAGCTTTTAAGAGGCTGCTTAAGATTACTGAAAACGAGGGTTTTAAGATCAAATCCGGGTCAAATTCCAGTGATATGCCCTAAATATCCACTCACAGTGAAAAAGCTTTTAAAAAATGTACAAATTTTAGAAGAAATGTTTTACCTTCGCCGTCCTAAAATTTGGGATATATGTTAGCAGTTGTAAAAATAGCCGGTCAGCAATTTACAGTAAAAGCTGGAGATAGCTTATATGTACCGCATATCGCAGGTAAAGCTGGTGATAAAGTTGAGTTCTCTGAAGTATTGATGACAGACAATGCTGGTAAGGTTGCTGCAGGCAGCAATGTGAAAGCAGTTGTAAAAGCAGAAATACTTAATGAACTGGTTAAAGGTGATAAAGTGATCGCTTTTAAAATGAAAAGAAGAAAAGGTTTTCGTAAAAAGCATGGTCACCGTACCCAGTACACTCAAATTAAAGTAACTGACATTGCTTAATTAGTTATAAGTGATAAGCAATGAGTTTTAACAAACTCACTTATAACTTAAAACCTACAACTTAAAATTTAAATAAAATAAGATGGCACATAAGAAAGGTGAAGGCTCGGTAAAAAATGGCCGTGATTCACAAAGTAAAAGATTAGGTGTAAAAATTTTTGGTGGCCAGTCTGCTATTGCAGGTAACATCATTGTTCGTCAACGTGGCACAGTTTATCATCCTGGAAAAAATGTTGGTGTAGGAAGAGATTTTACTCTTTTTGCATTGACTGATGGTGTGGTTGAATTCAAGAAAAGTAAAGGTGATAAGAACGTTGTATCAGTAAACGCAGTTGAAGCGACAGCTTAAAAAATTAAAAAATTTTTTGGTAGATTAAAAAATGTTTTTATTTTTAGTGCATTATTTACTAACCATTAAATTTTAAAAACATGGCAACTGCAAAAAAAGCTGCAAAAAAAGCTGCTCCTAAGAAAGCTGCAAAAAAAGCTGCTCCTAAAAAAGCCGCTAAAAAAGCTGCTCCTAAGAAAAAAGCTGCTAAAAAAGCTGCTAAGAAAAAATAATTTTTTTCAAAAGAAAAAATTAATAGCATTAAGTCCTGGCAATCGCCGGGACTTTTTGTTGGGCGCGGGTTTCAGCCGATTCGTATTTTTGAAATAAGGGCTTCAAAAAACAATTTTCCCATACTGTATCTTTGCAAACAGTTCAATTTTTTTCTTCTCTCTTCATTAATTTTTGCTTATGACCAATTCACAAATAGCAGATAATTTTTCTCTTTTATCAAAATTAATGGACGTACATGGTGAGAATAGTTTCAAGGCAAAGAGCTATTCGATCGCTGCTTTCACAATTGATAATTTGCCCGAACAACTTGGCGAAACCCCAAAAGAAAAGATTTTTTCCATTAAAGGCATTGGCGATTCAACCGGCAAAAAAGTGATCGAATTGCTGGAAACGGGTGAATTAAAAGCACTCAGTGACCTTATTGCAAAAACTCCGGAAGGCATTTTAGAGATGATGAATATAAAAGGTATCGGGCCAAAAAAAATCGCAACGATATGGAAGGAGATGGAGATTGAAACATTAGGTGAATTATTATATGCCTGTGAAGAGAACCGTTTAAAATTATATAAAGGCTTCGGAGAAAAAACACAGGAGAATGTAAAAGAAGCCATTCAATTTTATTTTAGTAATAAAGGAAGCTTCTTATTTCACCAGGTGGAAGCAGTGGAACCACAGATCACACCTTATCTTGAAAAATTATTTACACCGGGAAATGTCTTTGTTACTGGTGCATTTAAAAGACAGTTAGAAGTTGTTGACGAACTGGAATATGCGGTTAACAGTGATAATGGAGATATAAAACCAAAATTTGTTTCTGCCAATCCGCCGGAATTACTGGAAGAAAAACCCAACACCTTATTGTATAAACTAATGAATGGGTTAAGATTACGCTTATACACAGGTAGAAAAGAATTTAAAAATCATTTGTTCCGTTATTCAGGAAGTGATGAGTTTATAAAAGCGTTTGTTGAACAATTCCCAAAAACAGATTTTAATTCGATTGATGGGAATAATGACAAGCTGCTGTTTGAAAATGCCGGTCTGCATTTTATCCCAACCTGTTTAAGAGAATCACCTGCTATTATAAAAAGGGCAAAACAAGAAGAATTGACCGGTTTTATTCAACCTGGAGATATTACAAGTATCATCCACAGTCATAGTAACTGGAGTGATGGCAGCAATACGATTGAAGAAATGGCAAAAGCTGCCATAGCAAAAGGTTTGGAATATTTGGTCATCAGCGATCATAGTAAAAGTGCTTTTTACGCCAGCGGTCTGAATGAAGAAAGAATTAAAGAACAACATAAATATGTAGATGAGCTCAACAGCAAACTGGCTCCTTTTAAAATTTTTAAAAGTATTGAGAGTGATATTTTGAATGATGGCAGTTTAGACTACAGCGACACCGTCCTTTCTACTTTTGACCTGGTGATAGCCTCCGTGCATTCCAATCTAAAAATGCCTGAAGAAAAAGCAATGATGCGTTTGATAAAAGCGATCGAGAATCCATACACCACTATTCTTGGCCACATGACAGGCAGGCTATTATTAAGCCGTAAAGGCTATCCTGTTGATCATAAAAAAATTATTGATGCCTGTGCTGCCAATAATGTTGTAATAGAATTAAACGCACACCCTAACCGACTGGATATTGACTGGCGCCATATTGAATATGCTTTGGAGAAAAATGTTTTGATCTCTATTGATCCTGATGCCCATTTCATTGAAGGGTTTGATGATACGAGGTATGGTGTACTGGTGGCACAAAAAGCAATGGTAAAAAAAGAAAATAACCTGAGTAGTTTTTCACTAAAAGCGTTTGAGTTTTTTTTGACAAAACAAAAAGGCAAAAGGAAATAACAATAATTATGGTTTTGCATCAGAAAGCTGTTCTTCAATTTTCCTGTTCCACTCCTCCTGCTTTTCTTTATTAATCCCATTTCCCGTCTCTTTATCATATTTATTTTGCAGCGTTTCCATTTCCTCTACTGTTTTCTTATAGGCTTCCTTTAGCTGGTCCATATACTTATCCTGGCTAAAATTTATTTTTTTTATTTTTTGCAGGAATGATAAAGTGCTTAAATAACTTATATCGAAATGATGTTGCTCATGCGCCAGTATGTATTCATTCTTCCCTTTCTCTTTCATCCAGGATTCGTTTTTACTAAAACTGCAATACACACCAATTGATAAAGTTGCATTACCATTTTTGCTGTGATAACCTGCTGTAAACATAAATCCTGATGCTGTGATGGCAACCGCATCTGTACTGTTATCAGGCGTACCTCTAAAATCAGCTATTGTAAGTTTTTGCTTTGGGTTATAAATAATGTTATTCGAAGCATCAGGGATATTTGTGATCCATGTAATGGCGGTTTCAACCTTTTGAGCCATCACTTTAACACCAGATACAATAAAAAGAATTGAAAAGAAAATGTATCTCAATTTCATAGCATAAAGCAAGCGAAAAAATATCTTAAATGAAGATATATACAGGAGTATTAGAAATAAATTAACAGGGTTATACTTCTGTATAATTTAGATCTTTTCCAAATGTTTCTTCTGTAAAATAAGTTGCAACAGCACTAATCACCATCACAATAACGCCCGTGATAATAGCAGCATTTACATAAGCCTGTGATTGAGCCTGCTGCCAGTTATTCTTGAGCAAACTTTGCAACCCATTGAATAAAACTAATGTTAGTGGCAGGGAGCCTCTAACCATATTAGGTACCGTAGTTGCCGCAGTTGCTCTCAGGTTCGTTCCAAATTGTTCTGCAGCCATTGTAACAAAGATCGCCCAGAAGCCCGTCCCAAAACCTAAAGCAGCACATATTATATACATACCGGCAGCAGTACCATTATATTGATTAAAGAAAAATGCAATCGATATAGCAGTAAAAACGTAAAAAAGATAGAGTGCTTTTTTCCTGCTTCGCAACCAATGACTGACAAAACCAATAAAAACATCTGCAACTGATATTGCAGCATAAGCAAACATGGTTGATCTTTTAGGAAAAACCGGTTCAGAAATACCGAATGCCTTTGCAAAATCATTTGAAAAAGTAATCAGTACTCCTATTACATACCAGGTGGGTAAACCTATTAAAATTGCCAGTATATACTTTTTGAAACGCTTCCTGTTGGTAAAGAACATAAAGAAATTTCCCCTTGAAATATTTTGTTTTTTTGTCGCAGTGAACATACCGCTTTCAAAAACAGAAATACGCAGCAACAATAAACAGAAGCCCAAACCACCACCAATAAAATAGCAAATACGCCAGTGATAATTTTGTGAAATAAAATATGCTACAACGGCACCGGTTAAGCCAATGCCCGCAACAAGGGAAGTACTCAATCCTCTTTTTTCCTTTGAAACAAGTTCAGACACCAGTGTTATACCGGCACCCAATTCTCCTGCAAGACCAACGCCGGCAATAAATCTTACAAGCGCATATTGGTTGGTGGTTTCTACAAACCCATTAATAATGTTGGCTACAGAATATAAAATAATAGAGCCGAATAACACACTAAGACGCCCCTTTTTGTCTCCCATTATGCCCCAGATAATTCCACCTGTAAGCAAACCCGCCATCTGTATTCCAATGATAAATTCTCCTTCGGATTTTATTAAAGCAGCGTCTGCATTTTTTCCTAATATCTCACTAAGGCTGTCAAGCCTTACTATACCAAACAATAATAAGTCATATATATCAACGAAATATCCAAGTGCAGCTACAAGAACCGTAATATTAAAAATAGAAGCAGTCTGTTTATTCATAAAAGCAGTGAACCGTTTTATTGTTTTTTCTTTTTCCCAAAAAATAGTTTTATCAATACAGGCGCTGTTGTGACAAGCACAATGCCCACCACTATTACTTCAAGCCGCTCTTTTAAATTAAGACCGAATTGCAAAAGGATCCATTTTTGAAGAAAATGTCCTGCGACAAGCATGCTGAGCACCCAACCAAAAGAACCAGCAACATTATAAAAAGTAAATTTCTTTTTATCCATACTTACTATACCGGCGACAATTGGGGCGAATGTTCTTACAATGGGAAGAAATCTTGCAAAGATGATTGCACCACCCCCATGCTTCTCGTAAAAATCATGGGCATCATTTAAATACTTTTGTTTAAAGATCAAATTATCTTTCCATGAGTACATTGCCGGGCCTACTTTGCGGCCAAACCAATACCCAACCGAGTTCCCTAAAATACCGGCAGCCGATATAAGTAACCATAACAGCAGCAGTTGCGCATACTCATTATGTATAAAAGGAAAAACAGATTCGATCAGTTCTGCATTATAAATACCTGCTACAAAAAGCAAACTGTCACCCGGGAAAAAGAAACCGATAAACAAACCTGTTTCTGCAAAGATGATAAACAGTATTAACCACAATCCTCCATTCACAATATAAAACATGGGTGTGATCAGATCAACCCAGCTAAAATTCTTTTTTACTTTCAGTACATTGTTGCGGTCGATCTTTTGAAGGGAAATCATTGCAGTATCATAATTCGCCTTGTTTACTTTAATAAAATCATTTTTATCAGCAGTGATGGTTACATGACCTTTTACATCGGTAACAAATTTTGCGCCTGTGGAAACAACTGTAACTGTATCTTCTTTAAAAGCCGTTTCATACTGGCTTTGAACAGTTATTTGCATGGGAGCCGGCTGTGCATTTATTAACTGTATACAACTGATAAGCATACAGCATAATAAAAATTCCTTCTTCATTATTTTAGAACAGATCATTTTCAATTATTTGTGTCCATGCTCATGATGATCATGGGAATGTGAATGTTCATGATGATGACCGTGGGTCAACTCTCCCTCCCATTTACTTACTACCGCAGTTGCGATGCTGTTGCCTACCACATTGGTTGCGCTTCTCCCCATATCAAGCAAGGGATCAATACCAAGTAATAAAGCAATGCCAGCTTCAGGAATATTGAATGTAGCCAAGGTACCTGCAATTACCACCAATGATGCCCTTGGAACCCCGGCTATTCCTTTGCTTGTTAACATCAGCACAAGTAACATTGTTAATTGTGTTGGAATAGGAATATGCATTCCATAACTCTGTGCAATAAACAAGGATGCAAAGGTCATATACATCATGCTGCCATCCAGGTTAAACGAATAACCAAGCGGCAATACAAAGCTTACAATTTTATCCCTGCATCCAAAACGTTCCAGTTCTAGCATTGTTTTGGGGAATGCTGCTTCGCTGCTGGCCGTACTGAATGCAAGCATAACAGGCTCTTCAATACGGCGAAGCAAATTGAAAACCCTTTTCTTTATAAACAGGAAACCTGCAAGCGCCAGCAATAACCAAAGCAATAACAAACCAAAATAAAATTCACCAATAAAAACGGAATAAGTTTTTAAAATACCCAGTCCCTGTTTTGCAATAATAGCCGTCATAGCGCCAAACACTGCTAATGGCGCAAAACCACTCATTATATAAGATGTTATCCGCAGCACAATATGCGCTAATGCATCCAGTGCTTTTACAACAGGCTTTGCCACATCACCTAACGCTGCCGCAGCCACGCCAAAGAAAAGTGAGAATACAACGATCTGCAGTATTTCATTCTTTGCCATTGCATCCACAACGCTGGCCGGGAAAACATGGTAGAAGAAATCCTTTACCGTCATTGCAGCTTTATCAATACCTGTATTCACATTGGCTTCCGGTAATATAAGATGCATATGACGGCCCGGTTCAAAAATATTTACCAGCACCATGCCCAATAACAAGCTTAATAATGATGCACACAAAAACCACAACAATGTTTTACCGCCAATTCTTCCCACTGCTTTTATGTCTCCCAATTTGGCAACACCAACCACGAGTGTTGTAAATACGAGTGGCGCCACGATCATTTTTATCAGGCGTAGAAAAATATCGGCGAGTATAGTAAACCAGTCAAGCTTTTTATCTCTTGCTTTTATGGTATCGCTCTTTTGTGCAACGACCAGGTCTTTTTGTTTTTGCAAAAATCTGTACGATGATGATGCAGTGTCTGTTTGTAAAGCCAGTAAGGCATTTATAGATCTTAAAGAATCAGCCAGTAATTTTATATCAGCCAGTGGTTTGATCTCATCAGGCAAATTCAACAGGTTTTGTTCAGCTGTTTTCTTCTGTTCTGTTATTTTGTTTTGTTGCTCTTTTAAAGCAGCAAACACAACGCTGTCTTTTGGTAATTCATAAGGCTTCATCTGTTTTTCAAGATGCTGTACCTGCACATCTGCGTTAGCTATCCTGTCATTTTCTGTACCAACATATGTTTTGTTGAAAATAAATCCAAGTATGATACCTGCCAGTAAAGCGATACCTATACATAAAGTGAGCCTGTTCTTTTTTACGGGATGTACACTCATAATTCTTTGCAAGCATCCCGCCGAAGGGGATTTAATTTTGCAATATAATGTTTAATAGCTGTTATCAGCCGCTGCTCACAAAAAAACCACACTGATTGGGTGGTTTGGATTTATTGCTTATTTTTCCACTTAGTTAATTACCAAAACCAACACTTCATATGAGTTTATTTGTAAAGAAGCCTATTCATTCTTTAATGGCCGAGGCTGCCGAATCAGAAAAAGGTTTAAAGAAGACCTTAGGTGCCCGGGCTTTAGTAGCATTAGGAATTGGAGCAATCATTGGTGCAGGGTTATTCTCTATTACCGGGGGTGCTGCAGCCAACCAGGCAGGACCTGCTATTACTATTTCATTTGTAGTAGCAGCATTAGGTTGCGCCTTTGCAGGGTTGTGCTATGCTGAATTCGCTTCTATGATCCCTGTTGCAGGAAGTGCTTATACATATTCTTACGCAACTATGGGAGAGTTTATTGCATGGATCATTGGATGGGACCTAGTGTTAGAATATGCCGTTGGTGCTGCAACAGTTAGTATCAGCTGGAGCAGGTATTTTGTAAAATTCTTACATTCTTTTGGTGTTGACCTTGATCCAAGTTTTACGGTTGGTCCCTGGGATGGAGGAGTTATAAACTTACCAGCAGTTTTTATAGTTATATGCATGAGTCTTTTACTAATAAAAGGAACATCTGAATCTGCTAAGGTGAACGCAGTGATAGTTACACTGAAGGTATTGGTTGTATTAATTTTTATTGGATTGGGGTGGGGCTATATAAATAGTGATAACTATAAAAATTACATTCCGGAAAACACAGGTAAGTTTGGAGAGTTTGGTTTTAGTGGTATCATAAGAGCTGCTGCAATTGTATTCTTTGCATACATTGGCTTTGATGCAGTATCAACAGCGGCACAGGAAGCAAAGAATCCAAAGAAGGATATGCCGGTTGGCATTCTTGGTTCATTGGCAATTTGTACTGTACTGTATATTTTGTTTGCACATGTAATGACAGGTGTGACAAATTATACAACTTTCAGAGGACAGGATGGGATTGCACCTGTTGCAGTAGCTATCGAGCATATGGGTAAGCCAGATGCAAATGGGGTTTTCCATGCAGATTATCCATGGCTAAACAAAGCAATTATCATTGCCATTCTGGGTGGTTATGCGTCTGTAATATTAGTGATGCTGATGGGACAAAGCCGTGTATTTTACAGCATGAGTAAAGATGGTCTGCTTCCAAAAGTATTTAGCCAGGTTCATCCTAAATACCGCACTCCTTCAAAAAACAATCTGCTCTTCATGCTGTTTGTGAGTTTATTTGCTGCATTTGTTCCTGCAAGAGTGGTTGGAGAAATGACAAGTATCGGGACCTTATTTGCTTTTATTTTAGTTTGTATTGGTGTGATGGTTTTGAGAAAAGCAGAACCTAACATCCCCCGTGCATTTAAAACTCCATGGGTTCCGGTTGTTCCCATACTCGGTATTTTCACTTGTTTATTTATGATGGTCTTTTTACCAACAGATACATGGATACGATTGATCGTATGGATGCTTATCGGATTTGATATCTATCTTTTTTATGGCGCAAAATACAGTACGCTTGGTGAAGGTACTTTTGACAGGAAAGGGATATCTATTGTAAGTAAGGTTGGACTGGCACTTACGGTATTATTGGTTGGTGTTGCCTATTTGCACGAAAGCACATTAGATGCAGATAAAAAAGATGGCTTGCTTACGATATCTCTTGTTATTGCGGTTATTCACCTGCTTATATTTATCGCTAAGTTATTAGGCCGGAAAAAATCATAATAGTTGAGACTTATTTTTTAAATCCCCCGTAAGCCGGGGGATTTTTATTTTATGACCTGCAAAAAAACCTTTTGGAAATCTCCAACTAAATTCTAACTTTATACTATACGATTGGATAATACAAAGTCCCGGCTTTCTTACAACATCACGATTTACCAACCTTCTTCCCCTAACCCGTACGCTCTGAAAAAATAATCTTATAACGCAGCAGTACGAATATTACTTTATCCCATAAACCTCCGGCATTTGAACAACTGTTATGCATTACTCATCTTTAAATATTATCCGTTATGGTTACAGAAGCACAACACCAGACTCTCATAGGAGAGTGTAAAGAATGGTATGATGAACTGGCATCTTACCGCCAAAAAATAAATGAACTCAAAAACGAACTCTATTACTTCGCCCCCGGAAAAACAGATCAGGACACAAGACTCGGCATCGAACACTTCCACAACCAGTTTCACATTCAGCTCATCAACATTCACGATCTAAAACACGAAATCAAGCATCACATCAGGGATGCCAACCATCATCCCAACTTCGGTCACCGCATCCCACATCATTTTATAAAAGAAAAAGTGGACATGCTTATAAACGATCTTAATAAACTCGAAGAGGATTTTCACAACTTTGTTCAATCATAACGCTATATATACAACCAGCCAATCCAAACGGGTTGGCTGGTTGCTTTATGGCATATTTCATCATCTAAAAACAAATTGCTATGCCAACCTACGATTCTAATCATGTAAAAAACATTGCCCTGCTCGGACATGCAGGCAGCGGAAAAACAACGCTTGCCGAATGTATGCTGTTCGAAGCAGGCGTTACAAAACGCCGGGGTACTATCAGCCAAAAAAATACAGTAAGTGATTATCATGAACTGGAAACAGAAAGACAAAGCAGCGTGTTTGCTTCGCTATTACATACTCCATGGAAAGATTATAAAATAAATATTATTGATACGCCCGGTTATGATGATTTTGTTGGAGAAGTGATCAGTGCCTTACGGGTTGCCGATACAGGTGTAATGGTATTGAATGCAGCGATGGGCGTTGAAGTAGGCACCGATGTTATTTGGGAGTATACCGATAGTTTCAGGACTCCTACCCTTTTTGTAATAAATCAACTTGATAAAGATGAAGCAGATTTTGATAGAACATTGAGAGAAGCTAAAACACACTTTGGCGGTAATGTGGTGGCGGTACAATATCCCATGCAGACAGGTGCAGGTTTCAACAGCATCATTGATGTATTGAATATGGTGATGTATCAATATCCTCCACAGGGAGGAAAACCGCAAAAGTTATCAATACCAGATAGTGAAAAAGATAAAGCAGACCAACTGCATAAAGAGTTGATCGAAACGATTGCTTCCAATGATGAAGGATTGATGGAAAAATATTTTGACAAAGGTGAATTGACGGAAGAAGAAATGAAAGCAGGTTTGCATACCTCCATGATCAAGCATGATATTTTTCCACTCTTCTGTGCATCTGCAGAGAAAAATATGGGCAGCGGCCGCATCATGAGTTTTATAGATTACGTATGCCCGGCTGCCAATGAAATGCCACCGCAAAAAACAAAAACAAACAACGAACTTCCATGTGACCCGAAAGGCCCGGCCTGTATGTTTGTTTTTAAAACGATTATCGAACCGCATATTGGTGAACTAAGTTTATTTAAAGTGTACAGTGGTACAGTAAGAACAGGCCAGGAATTAGTAAATGAAAATACTGGTGTAACGGAAAAGATCAACCAGCTTTTTTTGCTTGAAGGACATAACCGTGTACCGGTGCAGGAATTAACAGCAGGCGATATAGGTGCCACAATGAAGCTCAGACACACACATGTGAACAATACACTTCACGACCGTGGCACTAACGTTGAACTATGGCCCATTAATTTCCCGAAACCAAATGTTACTATTGCCATCGCTGCTGTCAATAAAGGAGAGGAAGAAAAACTGGCTCAGGCACTACACACATTGCAGGAAGAAGACGCTACAGTACGCTTTGAGGTTTCGCCTGAATTGAAACAAACGCTCTTACATTGCCAGGGCGAATTGCACCTTAAAGTACAGCAATGGAAAATTGAGCATATACACAAGCTGGATGTAAAATTTGAGAAAGCAAAAATTCCATACAGGGAAACTATTGGCCGCCGTGCAGAAAGCAACTACCGTCATAAAAAACAAAGCGGCGGTGCCGGGCAATTTGCCGAAGTATACATGCGCATTGAACCCTGGTACGAAGGGATACCTAACCCCGAAGGGCTTAACCTGCGTGCACAGGAAGAAATAAAATTAGATTGGGGTGGCAAGCTTGTTTTCTGCAATTGTATTGTTGGTGGCGCCATCGACGCCCGTTTTCTTCCTTCCATTTTAAAGGGTGTGATGGAAAAGATGCAAAACGCTCCTTTAACGGGCAGTCCTGCACGTGATATACGGGTAAGCGTATATGATGGTAAAATGCACGATGTGGATAGTAATGATATCTCTTTCAAAATTGCCGGGTTGCAGGCATTCCGCCAGGCATTTATGGAAGCAAGCCCGCAATTGCTTGAACCGGTTTACACAGTAGAGGTGCTTTGTCCTGATGAAACTGTGGGCGCTGTTATGGGTGACCTGCAAACAAGAATGGGTGTGGTGGAAGGTATGGATGCAGAGGGGCATTTTCAAAAGATCACTGCTAAAGTTCCCCTGGCACAAATGCATCAATACTCCTCCTCTCTCCGCAGTTTAACACAGGGGCGTGCAAGATTCAACATGTATTTTGACTCTTATTCCCCTGTAGCGTATGAAACACAAAAGAAACTGAGTGAAGCTTACAGCAAGCATGAAGTTGTGATGGAATAATGTGATCAGCTTCCGTAGTATTTAAAACTACGGAAGCTTTTATTTTCCTTTCCTTTGTAGCTCTGATTTCTATTAATAATGCCTGATTTTTCTTCTGCATTTTTTATTGAAAATATCATAGGATCAAAATGCTGCCATACATCCTACTATCCCTATATAGTAGTTGCCTGCTATCTCTTGTAGTAACCTTTCTACCCCAGCTGCTTAAATCATTGCCAATAAACGACTTACGCCTTATTTACAGGCATGTCTCAAAAAAATAGCCTGCAATATATTTTTCTACAGCCCGTTTTTCCTGCATCCAGATAACTCAAAAAACAATGTTTATGAAAAATGTTTTTCTTTCCCTTACCACAGCAGCCATACTGTTTGGATGCAAAAAATCTTCGCCTGCCCCGATTGACAATTGCGGGGTTAATAATTCTAATATCGCCGGTATCTATACCATCAGTGATATAAAGTATAAAAGCAGCAGTAATGCAAGTGAAACTGATCTATTTACCGGTTTGCCGGATTGCCAGAAAGATGACACGTATGAGTTAAAAGCAGACGGCACTGTAATAATTGGGGACGGCGCAACTGATTGTAACCTTCCACCGATGCCAGGCTTGCCAAGCAATTGGCGCCTTGAAAGTGATAATTCTGTATTAGTGATGGGCACAAATCTCCATATTATTAGTTTCAACTGTACTAAATTGATAGTACAGGAAACAAACATCATGGTGGATGGAGATATAAAAACCACAACTTACGAGAAGAAATAAATAAATACCCTTATTGCATGGTTAGTCCGGGCGCCTGCCCGGACTTTTTATTTGTATTGTCCCCCAGTTTGGGTCGTAACAGGCATATTATAAGAAATTTTCACATCTGCGTAGGTAATCTTAGAAAAAAATACGAAATTGCGCCAGGTGAATCCGGCCGGTCATTCCATTGAAATGGCAGGTAAAAACAGGTATAAAGCCACGCCCAGTAATAATAAAAAGAACTGCTCTTTAACCGGCACTCCATCGTACATTTGTTTAGGCTTAGGTGCCCGTAACAATATCTGGAAAAATAGAAACCTCAAAGAAACAATTGCAAGCAAACGAGTAACATGAATTGCACATTGCTGTATTTTAATTAACCGTAAACCATGGCTTACATGTCAAAGCAAAATGTTTCAGGTAGTTTGAGGTTTAATCTTATCGATCTTTTACGAGGAACCAGCATTATGAAAGCATTGAGAGAATTGCGTATACAGCAGTACCTCCCCGCTTCCGAACTGGAAACTATCAGGCGAAAGCGATTAAAAAGGCTCTTCCAGGTGGCCCATTCCTCAGCTCCTTACTATAAAAATTTCAATAATTATAATGAATTGCCTGTACTTACCAAGCAGGTTGTTATGAAGCGATATGATGATTTTTTTGTGAGTCCGCGGAAAGAAGGCATGAGTAAAAAAACCACAGGTGGATCCACCAATGTGCCTTTTGCTTATTACACTACAAAAGAATCAGTATCCTATATGTGGGCTGGAATTATATTAAGTTGGGAAACGACAGGGTACCGTATTGGTGAAAAAGTAATGTTCCTGGCTGGTTCTTCACTGATAAAAAATGACTGGAAACATAAACTTTTTTACAAGTTATTAAATGTTGATCTCCTCTATGCTTCACCGTTAAGTGATGAAATAATGGATGATTACGCAGAGCGTATCAAAAAAGAAAAAGCCACTGTTGTATATGGTTATTCCTATGCTATTAATACAATGGCTGAATATTTAAACAGGGTAAAAAAACATGAGTTTCCCGATCTTAAAGGTGTGGTATGCACCGCTGAATTATTAACTGATTCCGCACGGGAAAAGATGGAAAAAGCTTTTGCTGTGCCGGTTTATGACCAATACGGTTGCAATGAAGGGGGAATCTCTGCATTTGAGTGCGAACATAAACAAATGCACATAATCAATACACGGGCTTATTATGAAACAAATGAAGAAGGTGCGCTTATCAGCACAGATCTTTTTAATGATGGTTTCATAATGATGAAATATAATACCAGCGATATTGTTCAATTTGCTGATAGACCCTGTGCATGCAAAAGGAGTTTTCCCGTGATACAGGAAATGATAGGCAGGCTAAATGATGTAGTAGTGGATATGGAGAGGAAAGTATTTCATGCGTCTTTTTTTGGAATCACGCTTTCAAAAGACAGTGCTATCAATCAATACCAGGTTATTTTCAACAATGACTCAATAAACATTAATATCCAAAGCGACAAACAGAATGAAGAGTACTTCAGGAATAAATACCTTCCGTTGATAAAACAATATGTAAAATTTGATTCATACACACTTACCCTTAACCGGCCTTTTGAAAAAGCACCTAACGGTAAGCATCGTGAAGTAGTTGATAAAAGAAAAGTAAAGGAACAGGTGTTTACTGAATAGTGCAGACAAATATTGCTGATCAATAATTCTGATTTTTTATTGCAGCATCATTTTATATCCCAATCGTCTGTTCTAAACGGAATAATTGGCAATCCAAAACTGCTGAACAAATTACCAACACCGGCATTACTGAATGAATAACGGACCGCCGCAGGATCAGGCACCATTTTACTCCAAACAATTAATACATCTTTTTCAACCTTAGCTTCTGCAGGATAAAATACCCTGTCATTACCTGCAATCTCCAGCGCCTGAATTGTATTCCCTGCAGTTAAAATACTGCCACCGAGGTATAAAAAATTGATGTATGCCTTATCACCCACCACCTGTATTTTTTCAAACTCAGGGTATTGCACCATAATACTGTCGTGGTGATATGTTTGAACAAGCGCTTTGTTGGCAAGCCTGAGGCCAACATCCTTTTTATTTTTAGGGTGGATATTAGCAGTATCATCAACAAGATCTGTTATCACCACCATTCCTGTATTATAATGTTTAGAAGCTATTACCTGTTGTTCTCTTAAAATTGCACCAACATAAGGCTTACCGTAAGTGTAAGGAGCTATTTGCACAAAGTAAAAGGGAATATTTTTCCCCCAGGCATTTCTCCAGGAATCGATCAATGCCGAGAGTAAAATACTGTATGTTGATGGTGCTGTTGTATTACCTTCTCCCTGGTACCAGATTGTACCAGCTATTGAAAAATTTACTACCGGCGCCACCATTGCATTAAATATCAATCCCGGCGTTTTAGGCCACCATACAGAAGAATCCAGTTTACTATAAGAATTTTTTAAAACAGGATCACTGTATATCTTTTCAGATGGTGTCCATGGTTCTGCAGGCGTACCATTCCAGCTTGCCTGGATCAAACCAACAGGTATATGCAATTCTTCCTGTAGTCTTTTTGCAAAAAAATAAGCAACCGCACTAAATGATTTTAAACTATTAGAGTCGCATACAGACCATTGTCCTCTTATATCATCCTGCGGATAATTGGCGGTGTTATTTGTAATATGAAAAAAGCGTAGATCATTTTGTGTACCCAGGTCCAGTTCAGGCTGCATATTGTTTACGCCATTGTAAAAGTTCCAATTCATATTCGATTGCCCGGCACAGAACCATACTTCCCCGGTCATTACATTATTTAAAACAATTTTTTCTCTTTGCTGAAAAGTAATGCTGTGAGGGCCGCCTGCTGCAGGAGTTTTTATTTTCATCCTCCATTTTGTACCATTATCGGTAATTGCAGAATCAGTATGATTATCCCAGCTTGTAGTGATGAATACTTTTTCAGCAGGATTTCCCCATCCCCATAACAGCACAGAATCGTTCTGCTGTAATACCATATCGGATGATAATACCGCAGGCAGCCGTAATTGTGCTGATACCTGCATTTTAAGTGCAAATACCAGGATCAAAAAAAACTTATTTTTCATACCGGTAAATTTTTACCGTTTTAGTATTACCAAAAATACTGCCGCTCTTGCAAGTGTTTTTATTTTTTATACTCATTAAAAGAAGGGAACAGCAGACAATATGGAGAATGTTAAAATATAATAACTATTGTATTGAGGGAAGGTTAATCTTTGGGTTTCGTTTTTCCCAATACTTCCACCTTCACTCTTCCCAAACCATGTTTTGAAGTAATACCTATTTTCCTGGCGGCAGCACTGGTAAGATCAACCACACGCCGCATCCGGGGATGAATACGGTCATTCGCTTTTACGATAACTGATTTGTTACTGCGTACATTGGTAATCCTTAACCAGGTGCCTAATTTAACAGCATTACATGCACAGGTCATCTTCTTCTGGTCAAAAATTTCTCCGCTGGCTGTTTTACGGCCGTTGAATTTATTTGCATAAAAACTGGCCTGGCCATAAAAAACCTTTTTAACTGAATTACGGGAAGATTTGGTGCTGTCCCGGGACACTGCAAAAGTTATATTACACAACAGCACAAATGATACAACAGCGGTACATTGCAAAAAGGATCTGAACTTCATACAGCAGCGTTTGGGATTACTTATCTGAAAAATATTTTTCCCTCAATGCTTTGTCGTCGCCATAAATATCATCATAAAATTTGATCTTTCCATCTTTTCCTTCGCAACTATAATAGGAAAAATAAACATGTACCGGTGTTTTGACTATTAAACGCCGGTTCTTCTTTTCTGCCAGTAATGTTTTTACAGAATCAAAAGTATAACTAAGTGTGTCACCCGCAGGTAAATTAAGGCTATCGATCAGTGTAAAATACCTGGCCAGCTTTTCCCATTCCTGTACTCTTACACAACCATGGCTATTGGCACGGGAAGAATTTTTAAACAGCCATCGTTCATTGGTATCATGCATATACACAGCATACGGATTATCAAAATTAAATTTCATCACCCCCAGTGCATTCCTGTCGCCACTTGCCTGTACTACTTTGTAGGGAATGCCTCTTGAATATTTTGACCAGTCTATTGATGAACCACTGATCACCTCGCCCTTCGCATTCATCAGCCGCAGACCAAGTCTTGATAAGTAATTTGGATTGTTTTTAAGTTTTGGCAGATACTGTTTGGCAATGATACTGGTGGGAACCGTCCATGTAGGATAGGTCACCATATCCGTAATAACACTTTTAAGCAAGGGTGTTGGTGTTGCCGGTTTGCCACAAATGATCTTTGATTCAAGTGCCATTGTATCAGTATCCCATACCTGCATATAAAAACCCGGCAGATTCACCCATATATACCGTTGAGGTAAACTGTCAGGAAGTTTTTTATACCTGTCAAGTGTAATGGCAATTCTTTTAAAGCGCTCCACATCATTTGTATTCAGCATTTTTATTAATGCTGCAGATACCATTCCATCCGGTTTTGTCTTTTTTAGCTTTTGATAGCTACGAATAGAAGAATCGAGTTGCGCTGAATCGGGAAGTTTGTTTGTAAAACTGATGCACTTGCTTTCACTTAATCTTTTTTGAAGTGTTTTAATAAATGTAAGTGAGTCTTTGATAACTGCAAGTGAGTCTTTTTCATTGACTTTTTTATAGGGATAGGTTACATAGGTATATGTTTTCCTGTCCATGCTGTCAAGAAATTTTTTTATGCCGCTCTTTAGATCTGTATACGCTTTATACTTTGGCTCAATATTATTTAAAAATGAAGTGAATGATCTTTCTTTTAGTAAAGATTGCTGAAGGGCAACCAAGGATTGTGATAATTTAGAACTATCGCTCAATAAAGAAACACTATCATTAGATAATCTTCCATATTTAAGATCTTTTATAAGATGCAGGCAGGCATCAGTTAAAAGCATGTCTGCTTTCGACCAAATAACAGCATCCATTCTTTTTGTTGAATCCGTATCAAGAATATATTTTATAGAAGCCAGTTTTGATTGCTGGTAATCCTTTGGAAACAAACCATACAATTCTGCATTTTCTACAAAATCAATAACAGAATCTGCAAGCGGATTCCATTTCTCTTTTTTGCTCCATACATTCTTAAAATCATTACTTCTGTAAAAACTATTTATAACAGCAGCAAGCTTTAGCTTTGTCGTATCATCAATTTTGCCGGCATGAGCCAACGCATAGGTCGCCAGTTCTTCGATGCTGTTACCGGTTTCTTCATCTATCTGTTCTGGATTTGTAACTATCTTTTTTTCTTCAACATGATTATCCTTGCCGTTATTACACGACAGTATAAACAGGCAGATTACCACAAGTGTAAAACTGAGTGCAGTAACTTTTTGCTGAAACATAAATAGCCAGAATTTTATTTGCAATTTTCAAAACAGGTACAGAGAGGTGATTTCGGCGGATATTAACTATCCACAAATTAACAAACAGATTTGACAGGAAAATTGTTTTATGTGGTATTTTTTTAAAAGTGAAAGAAAAGTTAGATTAGACAATCCTTTTGATCCTCTGTTCAAGCATCATCAGATCAGCCAGTACAAAAGCTGTTACAGCTTCTAATACTACTGGCACTCTTAGTGCTATACAAAGATCATGTCTTCCTTTTACAGAAAACGGTTCCACTTCTCCTGTTTCTATATTCAGTGTTTGTTGTTCTTTTGGGGTGGAAGAAGTTGGTTTGATGGCAATACGAAATACCAGTTCGTTACCATTAGAAATACCTCCCACTACACCACCACTATGGTTTGTCCTGGTCTTACCATCTGCATTTTCGATCCAGTCATTATGATCGCTGCCAAACATTTTTGCAGCAGCAAACCCGGTCCCGAATTCAATACCCCGAACAGCTGGTATGGCAAATACCGCATGACTTAAAGCTGATTCAACTGAATCAAAAAAAGGCTCACCCAAACCAATAGGTAACCCTTTTACCCTGCATTCAACAATACCGCCAACAGTATCTTTTGCGTCTATTGCTTTTTGCAAACCTTTTTCAATATCTGTTTCGCCACCTATCTCTAAAATATTGGCCTCTGTTGTAATTCCGCTCAATAATTTTTTAGCGATCACCCCAGCTGCAACGAGACAAACTGTAAGCCTTCCACTAAAATGACCACCGCCCCGAAAATCTTCAAAGCCGCCGAATTTTTTGGTAGCAACAAAATCAGCATGGCCCGGTCTTGGTACAGCTTTCTGTTTTTCGTAATCCGTACTTCTTGTATTGTTGTTATCAAAAAGAATAGTAATCGGCGCACCGGTTGTTTTATCATTAAAAACACCATTCATTATCTTGGGAATATCATCTTCCTTTCTTGGAGTCGTTCCTTTTGCACCAGCTTTCCTCCTTTCTATATCTGTTGTAAAATCATCAATTGTCAATGGCAATCCTGAAGGGCAACCATCAATATTAATTCCCACACAATGTCCATGCGACTCGCCAAAAATTGTAACCCTAAAAATTCTTCCGAAACTGTTCACTGCTTAATTATTTAATTAATTCATTGTTTGATATTGAAGATACTGCCGCACCAAGACTTTTAATATGCTCATAAAAATCAGGATATGATTTACTGATGGCCTCTGCCTCTTCAATGATCGTTTCACCATCTCCGTTTAATGCCGCCACTGCACATGCCATTGCTATCCTGTGATCATGATGTGAATGAACAATTGCTCCTTTCAATCCTCTGCCACCTTCCACCAGCATCAGGTCATCCTGTAATTTAATTGCAATTCCCATTTTTTCAAACTCCTGCTGCAATGTTAATCCACGGTTACTTTCTTTATGAGCTAACCTGTTTACTCCCTTTATAGCAGTAGTGCCATTACAGTATGCTGCCAATGCAACTAAAGGAGGAAAGAGATCGGGGCAATCTGTTGCATCAAAATGAAACGGTTTTAATCCTTTTAACCCTATTGCCGGCGGCCCGATAGTGATTTCATTCGCTTCAATGGAAATTGAACTACCGCAATCTATCAATGCCTGCAAAATTGCTTTATCTGCCTGGGTAGAAAATGTATCTAACCCTTTTACAGATATCCTTCCACTGGTAGCTCCTGCTACTAATAAGAATGCACCACCGCTCCAGTCGCCCTCTACTGTATAGTTTATTTGTTTATTAGCTGATTTGTTTACTGGTGAAATAGTAAATGTCTCAAAATTATTATTGGCGACATTGTAACCAAAATCTTTCATCACCTGCAAAGTAAGATCGATATATGGCTTGCTTTTGAGATTGTTCACCCTGATCGTTACCGGCGCTGTGGCTGCTTTGCCAAAAGCCATTAGCAAACCTGTTAAAAATTGAGAGCTCAATGAACCGTCAATAGTAATTTCTTTTGGTTGTAATGGGCCTTTGATCTTCAATGGAAGTTTACCTTTATTTGAGTGAATGCTGATACCAAGTTGTGGAAATATCTCATCGAAAAAATCCATCGGTCTTGTTACTAAACTTCCACTTCCATTAATAACAATCTCCTTTTCACTTAAAGCAGCAATGGGAGTAAACATTCTTATGCCCAAACCGCTTTCACCACAATTCATTTCATTGGAAACTGGTTTTACTCCTTTACTTTCAATAACTAATTTATCACCGCTTTGTTCTTTTATAACAGCACCTAATTTTTGTATCACATCAATCGCTGCAAGGTCATCATTACTGTTACCGGGATTTTCTATCACAGTTTCACCTTCATTCAAAAGAGCCGCTGCACAGGCTCTCTGCATCGAGCTTTTTGAAGTGGGAGCATTAATGTTTCCAGAAATCTTTGAAGGTTTTATTTTTACGATCACGCTATAAGTTTTGATTGATTAGCTCTTCCAATTTGTTTAAAGGGATTTGTTTTATCACAGCCTCGCCTATTTTATCTAACAGGATAAAACTCATCTCCGCACCTGCCCTCTTCTTATCCATTTTCAGCAAACTCCATACTTGGGTTTTATCAAACTCCAATTCTGTTGGCAAATGATATTTTAAGAGTAAAGCTTTTATCCTTTCTCTTTCTGCAGGTGAAAAGCCATTAATTTTTTCTGAAAAAGCTGATGCAGCCACCATACCGATGCTTACAGCATGGCCATGCGGCAATTCATAAATATTTTCAACTGCATGACCGAGTGTATGACCAAAGTTCAACAGCTTTCTATCACCCTTTTCAAATTCATCTGAAACTACTACTGCAGTTTTTATTTGAACATTTCTTTCGATCAGTTCTGCAAGTAACTTTTTATCAGATTGAAAATCTTCCAAAGAATGCTTTTCAAGCAAAGCAAATAATTCAGCGTCTTTAATACAAGCATGCTTGATAACTTCTGCAAAGCCATTTACCCATTGTTCGTTCGGTAATGTTTGCAGCAATGAATAATCAAACAATAAAAATTCAGGTTGCTTAATTAAACCTACAAGATTTTTATAGGCTCCCACATCCACACCGTTCTTACCGCCTATAGACGCATCCACCATTGCAAGAATAGTAGTTGGTACAAATCCAAATTTCAAACCTCTCATGTACACACATGCAGCATAACCAGCAATGTCAGTGACCACTCCGCCACCAACACCTACGATAAAAGTATTCCTGTCTGCTTCCAGCCTTATTAACTCCTGGATGATAAGATCAACAGTGCTTTGTTGTTTATGTTCTTCGCCTGCCTTAACTACAATTGTCTTCCATCCATCAAACATCTTCTTCGAAGATCCAAATACATTTTCGTCTGTAACAATTATTGTTCTTTCTTTTGAAACAATTTGTTCCAGCTCAGAAAATGATGCACCGAAGTAATAAGAAACCTTCTTGCCCGAAAAATTATGCTCTGTTGTTTTTATCGCCACTTGAATGTTGTAGAGGGAATTAGCTATTCATTATTTTATTCTGGTGATTGATACTTTCTAAATGCACCGCATCAAAATACTTAGTGATAAATTCCTGGCTAAGGCCCAGCTTTTCCCCTTTTTGAAATGCTTTATATAATATCTCGTTCCACCTGTTTGTTTGCAGGATAGTGATATTATTATCCCTTTTATATTCCCCGATCTTATCAGCAATTTTCATTCGCTGCCCAAGTAAGGTTAGTAATTCATCATCCAGGTGATTGATCTGCTCCCTCAATTTTGCCAATGCAGTTAAGAATTCCTGTTTATCTGTATTTTCACTTCTCCATATCAATCCATCCAGGATTTCAGCTAACTTTTCAGGTGTAACCTGTTGTTTGGCATCGCTCCATGCATTATCAGGATCAATATGACTTTCCAGCATCACACCATCAAAATCAAGATCGATACTTTTTTGAGCGATCTGTTGCAGCATATGCCTGTTACCGCAAATATGCGAAGGATCGCAGATCAATAGCATCTCCGGGAACCTGCGTTTCATCTCGATAGGTAAATGCCACATCGGTGCATTGCGGTATTCGGTATTTCCATAGTTGCTGAAACCACGATGGATCATGCCCACTTGCTTTACACCTACTTTTTGAATTCGTTCAATACCGCCACTCCACAATTCAAGATCAGGATTGATCGGGTTTTTTATTAAAACAGGAATATCAACACCCTTTAATGCATCCGCTACTTCCTGCACACTAAAAGGGTTTACCGTTGTTCTTGCACCGATCCAAAGCATATCAACGTCAAACTGTAGTGCATCTTCCACATGTTTTGCAGTTGCTACTTCTACGGTAATAGGCAGTCCCGTTAGTTTCTTTGCCTGTAAAAGCCATGGCAATCCTTTTGTGCCTATTCCTTCAAACAGCCCCGGTTTAGTACGTGGCTTCCATATACCAGCCCTGAGCACATCCACCTTGCCGGTTTTAGCAAGCCTTTCAGCAGTTTCTATCACTTGTGCTTCTGTTTCAGCACTGCAGGGCCCACTTATTATCAACGGGCGCTTGTTCCATTTTTGCTGCATCAGTTCTTTCATTGTTTGCGATTGTGTTTCCATAACATTGTTTTTGATTGCCTTTATAAAATTAGTTTATTGAATGGTTGAATTGATATATTGTTAAATTGTTTTTTTGTTAGCTTTTGTTCTTCGTGGCAACATCGCCTGCCTGCCAACAGGCATGTTGTGTCATGCTGACGTTTTAGTCAGCATCCCGACCAAAGCGTCGGGACTCACTTGTACTATATTTTCTCATCGCATCAATTTTATCCTTATTCCAAATCTCATTATACATTTCAAATTTCACCTCCCCTTTTCCATGCATGCCCACTTCCTTCCATCCCTGCAACCGGTAAAATTTTTCTGCTCTTGTACCAGGTGCTGTACCCAACCAAACTTTTTCTTTCGTTCTTTCAAAATACCAGTCCAGCATCATAGCATGCAACTTTTTCCCAATACCAGTCTCTTCATGATCGGGATGAACAAATAATGCCCAGATATTATTATCGATCAGATCAACAATAGCAAAACCTACCACTTCACTATGCACCACACAAACCCAGCCTTTTCCCCTGTTAATTATATATTCTGTTACAGCTGAATCAGGAACCAATGCCGGATTGCTCAATGTGTTTTCTTTCACTGCATTCCTCACAAACTGCATTTGCTTTATATCACTGACATTGGCTTCTCTAAAGATCATTTTAGTATTCTTTTTATCTTATTAGCATTATCCATCAGCTCCAGTAAATACTGCCAGTTCTCTTTTTCCAGGCTTGCTTTGAATTTTCTTAACTGGCTGATATGTTCGTTTAATACGTCCAATACATTTTCTCTATTCTGCATAAAAATCGGCGCCCACATGGCAGGGTTACTTTTTGCCAAACGAACAGTACTTTCAAAACCACCACCCGCTAATTCAAAAATGGCATCTTCTTCCTTTTCTTTTTCCAATACCGTATTGGCCAAAGCAAATGAAGTAATATGTGATATATGGCTTACATATGCAGCATGTATGTCATGTGCATCCGCATCCATATACACTATGTGCATACCGAGTGCTTTATAAATTGCTTCTACTTTATTCACAGTTTCCTCATCGCTTTTCTCTTTTTCGCAGATCACACAGGCACGGCCCGCAAACGCTCCTTTCATCGCTGCTTCAGGGCCACTGAATTCTGTACCCCACATAGGATGTGTTGCAACAAAACACTTACGCATCGGGTGGTCTTTCAGCATTTCGCACAATGCAAATTTTGTAGAACCGCCGTCTGCCACAATTTGTTTCTCATTTACCAGGTCCATTACCTCTTTCATTACCGCTAATGTTGCATCAACCGGGATAGACACATAAATAAAATCACTTTGCCTTACTGCTTCTTCCAATGGTAATGCTTCATCGATCAATCCTAACTCAATTGCTTTATCCAAACTGGTTTTTGACCGGCCAACGCCAATTACTCTTTTAGCAAACCCTTTTTCTTTCATTGCCAGTGCCAACGAGCCGCCAATTAAACCCACACCAATTATTGTTATTTTATCAAACATGCTGTTTACTTATTACGGATTCTTTTATTCGTTGTATTGCCTCTTCAAATTTTTGTTCCGTACTGCACAAACTCACTCTTACATAACCATTACCGGCACTACCAAAAATTCCACCTGGTGTTATAAATACATTCGCATCATGCAATGCTTCATCACTCAATTCAAACCCATCTTTGTATTTTGAAGGAATTGATGCCCATACAAACATTCCCGCCTGCGTAGTATCAAATTCACAATCGAGTAAGCTTAATAATTCAAAAACTTTTTCCCTGCGTTTGTTATAAATGATATTCACCTCATCATGCCATTCTTTTCCCAGCTCTAATGCTTTTGCTGCCGCTAACTGTACAGGCAAAAACATTCCACTGTCCATATTACTTTTGAATTTCAGCACATCATCAATTTTATCTTTTGCACCTACCAGCATTCCAACTCTCCATCCAGCCATGTTGTGAGATTTACTCAACGAATTCAATTCGATAGCCACATCTTTTGCTCCTTCAACACTTAATAAGCTCATCGGCTTATCATTTAAAATAAAACTATAAGGGTTATCATGTATCAATAAAATGTTTTGCTTTTTAGCAAACATCACTAATTGTTCAAACATTTCTTTTGAAGGCAATTGACCGGTTGGCATTTGTGGGTAATTCACAAACATTGCCTTTGTATTTGTTCCGGCTATTAATTTTTCGATCGCAGAAAAATCAGGGAAATAATTATTCTCTTTCTTCAATTCATAAAACAAAGGAGCAGCGCCTGAAATTTTTACCGCACTTGCATAAGTTGGATAACCCGGGTTAGGCACCAATACAGAATCACCATTTTGAAAATAGGTCATACAGATATGCATGATGCCCTCTTTGCTTCCGATCAATGGCAAAATTTCCGTGTCGGCATTCAATTCAACCTTGTACCATTTTTTATACCAGTTGGCTACAGCATTCCGCAACACAGGACTGCCCTTGTAACTCTGGTAGGCATGCTGGTTAGGTTTTAAAGCCTCTTCATGCAATGTTTTAATAACATCAGGATGCGGCGGCAGATCAGGGCTGCCGATACCAAGATTGATCACATTCTTTCCCGCCTTATTCATGGCATCTATCTCCCTCAGTTTTTGAGAAAAATAATATTCACCAATACCATCTAACCTTTTTGCTGTTTCCATATTTTATATCACTGATTATTTCAATTTTATGAATTACTATAAACAATCCGTGTCATCAAAAATCTATTTCAACCTTCCATTTTTATATACTCCCAATACATTTAATGCTTCTGTTTGCCCTTTAATATTTTCAAGTGCATCATTCAATTGCTTTCTTGAATCAAACTCCATATCGGCATGAAATGAGTATTTAAAATCACTGCCGGGAATGGGCATACTCTGCAATTTGCTGAGATTGATATTTGCATCCGCAATAGTATTCAGCACTTTTGCTAAACTGCCCTTTGAATGATCCGTATTAAAGTTGATAGACGCTTTATCAGCATCATTAACTTCCGTTGTTTCTTCTGCCCTCTGTAAGATCAAAAAGCGTGTATAATTATTTTTAAGTGTATGGATATTGGGGGCGATCATATGCAAACCATAGATCTCTGCAGCCAGTTTGCTTGCGATGGCTGCGATATGTTTGCTATGATGTTTGTGAATATGTTTTGCACTTAATGCAGTATCTTCTGTTTCAACAATCCTCCAGTTGTGTTTGTCTAAAAAATCAAGACACTGCTGTATCGCCATTGGATGGGAATGAACTTCTTTAATATCGGAGAGTTTCACTCCCGGGTTCACCATCAGGTTTTGTTTTATTTGTAAATAAACCTCACCGATGATCTTAAGATTACTTTTTTGTAAAAGGTTGTAATTAGGTAAAATGCTGCCGGCAATTGAGTTTTCTATGGCCATTACGCCGCCTTCACTTTCTTTTTTGTTACCCGCAATTTTAATTACCTCCCTGAAAGTGGTACAGCAGATCACTTCTACTTCTTTTCCATAAAATTGCCTGGCTGCCTCCTGGTGAAAACTACCTTCAAAGCCCTGTATTGATACTCTCGTTTGCATGTAAAAAAAATCCCGGCCTTTCTGCCGGGAATCTTGTATGTTAATTTTTTTTATTTATTGGTTAACAAAAGATACCCGGCCTATTTTTAAAATAGTAGCTAAAATAAAAAGCTGTGTATTTTGGGGCTTTTGTCATTGAGGTTCGAAAATAGGAAAGAAAAGTATTACAGCCAAAATTATTTCGAAAGGATTCAAAAATTCATTGAAAATAATTCACCATAATCATCGAAATATTAGAAGCACTGTTTATAAATAGAGACGCCCCCGGGATCGGGGGCGACTTTAACGATTGCTTGCCATATGAAAAATTCTTATTTAGAACCGGTTTTTAATCAGGCAAACAAGCTAACCGGTAATTGTTTCAATTAGTGCTTAGCAGCAGAATCTACTTTTTTAGCAGCAGAATCAACAGTTGCTTTTGCAGCAGAAGCTGTAGAGTCAACTTTAGCAGCAGCAGAATCAACAGTTGCTTTTGCAGCGTTAGCAGTTGAATCTATAGTGGCTTTAGCTGAATCAGCAGTAGCAGAAGCAGCAGAATCACCTGAGTTACAAGCTGCGAAAGCTGCAGCGATAGCGAAAACAAAAAGTACTTTTTTCATTTTTTGTGATTTTAATTTTGTGATTTATGCTGGTTAATACCCAACTTGAAAAAAGGTAACCCACGTTTTTTTAGAAATTTTTTTTCGTTGTTTTGGGTTACTATTGCAGCCATTAACGTATTAATACACTGAACGGTGAGTACCACAGAGCAAGAACATTTACTGTTAAAGGGACTGGCTAAAAGCGACAAAGCGTCTGTTGAAGCTATTTACCGGGACAATTATACTGTTATACAGTCGTTTATTCTTAATAATAATGGAACGATAGACGACGCAAGGGACATTTTTCAGGAGGCGATGGTTGTGCTGTATGAGAAGAGCAAGGATGCAACATTTTCGCTAAACTGTCAAATTCGAACTTATGTATATTCCGTATGCAGGCGTTTATGGCTTAAAAGATTACAGCAGCTTAGTAAATATAATACACAGGTTGAAAGCCTGGAAGAGGTTATACCAGTGGAGGAGGAAATTGAGGAGCACGAAAAAAGAAATGCCGATTTTCAGTTGATGGAACAGGCTTTGAGCAAGATAGGGGAACCCTGCAAAAGCTTACTCGATGCCTATTACCTGCAGAAAAAAAGCATGACTGATATAGCAGCGGAATTTGGATACACTAATGCTGATAATGCCAAGACACAAAAGTATAAGTGTCTGATACGATTAAAGAAACTGTTCTTTTCTCAATATAAAAATGTGTAAGGATGGATGAAATTTTACTGATAGAGACTGTTGAAAGATACCTTAAGGGTGAAATGAGCCCTGAAGAAAGATCTTTCTTTGAGGGGCTGCGTAAAACCAACCCGGAAATTGACCAGGCCGTGGTTGAGCATACATTTTTTCTTCATGGCCTCGAAAAACATACTGAACTGAAATCTTTTAAACATATGCTGGTGGAAGCTGAGGCGGATATGATGAATGAAGGCGTGATAAAAGAACCATCAGTTAAAGGCAGGGCAAAAGTTGTTCAGCTTTGGAATAAGTATAAAAAAAGCATGGCTGTTGCTGCTTCCATTGCCTTATTTATTTCTGTTCTTACGGCGGGATTGAATATTGCTTATAACAACCAGTCAAAACAGGATGACTTTACAAGATTAAAAAGAGAATTGAAAGAAGATATTAAGAAAGAAGTTAAAATAGGTTTGGATACAAGCACACGTGTTAAACCCAAACCAACTATCATTGAACATGGAAAATTTGCCGGCACAAGCTTTCTTATTGATGGTAAAGGTTACCTGGTAACAAACTACCATGTTGTAAGTTCAATGAGGAATATTTATGTAGGAAATAACAAAGGCGACAGCTATAGTGCAGAGGTGGTTTATTCTGATAATGCATCTGACCTTGCCATCCTGAAAATTGTTGACACTTCATTTAAAGGCATATCGAATCTCCCTTATTCTATTAAAAGAGGTAATTCCGACCTGGGCGAACAATTCTTTACGCTTGGTTTTCCACGTAATGAAATTGTATATGGTGAAGGTTATGTAAGTGCCAAGAGCGGTAAAGAAGGAGATTCTTTAGCATACCAGTTAACTGTATCTGCCAATCCAGGTAACAGCGGCGGGCCAGTTGTAAACAAAAATGGAGAAATAATCGGGATCATAACAGGAAAGGAAAAAAATGCTGATGGTGTTGTATACGCAACCAAATCAAGAAACATTTTTAAAATGGTGGATGAGTTAAAGAAAAATGACACAGCCATTAATGTAAAAACACCTGCTGTTAATAGTTTAAAAGGAGTTGAAAGAACCCAACAGGTTAAGAAAATGGAAGAGTTTGTGTTTATGGTGGTAGGCAACTAAGCGATTTAACACCCAACATAAAAAAAGCCGGAGCATCAATGATTGCTCCGGTTTTTTATTTGGTTTTGATAATATTTTTAACCCCATAATGACGGAGGATATTCCCCGTCTGCAACTAATTTATCAATACTTGCCTGCACACCGGGCGCATCTTCTTTATAAGTTACCCCAAACCATTGGGCAGATGTAGGTATCACACTCACGTTCACTTCTCCATTCTTTACCACTTTATCAACCACCAAAGGAATAAAGAATTCTCCTTTTGGATCATTAATACTCTTATCCAAAAACACTGCAAAATAAGTTTCGCAATAATTGATGAAAGAAGGATGGAAGCCAAAAAAGTTCATGCTCACACTGGCATTCTCACTCACTTCATGCAAACCTGCTTCGTCTTCGTAAGTTATAACGCCTTCGGCGTTACGATAGATCTTTGTACGCTCATTGATATCGATCAAATTCCCTTTTGCATCCACATTACAAACACCACGACTTACACTGCCATTTTCACTCAATGTTTTTTTCAGTTCATAACCAATGATCGCATATTTGTTGGCAGCAGCTTCTTTGGTTAAGAAATTATATGCTTTTACAAAACCGTCACGGCCATAAAAATCATCTGCATTAATAACCGCAAATGGTTCATTTACGATCCCCTTGCAGCAAAGTACGGCATGAGCTGTGCCCCAGGGCTTTTTCCTTTCTTCAGGAATTGTCCTGTCACCTACAAATTTGCTCAGCTCCTGGAAAGCATATTCCACTTTTATTTTTTCTTTTAACTTATCGCCAAAATTCTCACGGAACATTTGCTCATGTTCTTCCCGTATTAAGAACACCACCTTACCAAAACCGGCTCTAATGGCATCATAAATAGAATACTCCATGATCGTTTCACCGGCAGGCCCAAAACCCTGTGTCTGTTTCATACTCCCATAACGGCTGGCCATCCCGGCTGCTAATATTACAAGCGTTGGTTGCATCTTATTATTTTAATTTGACAATAAAATTCGAAATTGTCCGGCGAAAATAAAAGGTTAACAGTCAATACACAAAAAAATTGCTTTTTAATTATCCAGTCATTCCTCTGCAGGAAATTATTTCTGCACTTACAAAGGAAAAGAACATTGTCCTGCAGGTGCTGCGTTTGGATACAGTACATCCAATTATATCCGGTAATAAGATCTTTAAACTTCATTATTTTCTTGACGATCCCGAAAATAAAATGGTGGTCACTTTTGGCGGCGCTTATTCCAATCATTTAGTTGCAACCGCCTTTGCCTGTAATCAAAAAAACACCAGGTGTATTGGCATTGTACGGGGAGAAAAACCAAAGGAATTATCACACACGCTGAAAGATTGTATTCATTATGGTATGCAGCTTCGTTTTATAACCAGGAACGAATATGATAAAAAAGAAAGCCCTGAATTCATCAACAGTTTAAAAAATGAATACGGCGATTGCATTATAATTCCTGAAGGAGGTTATGATAAAAAGGGGGCACTTGGTGCCGCTGCTATTATAGAGCACATTGATGATAGCTTCACCCATATTTGTTGTGCCATCGGCACTGCCACCACAGTTGCCGGTTTGTTATTGAAGAGCCGGAATCATCAAAAAGTTATTGGCATTCCTGTTTTAAAAGGTATGGCCGGTATTGAAGAAAGAATATTTTACTTAACTGGAAAAAATTACAAAGAACAACTGCACATTGAAGCAAATTATCACTTTGGCGGTTACGCAAAAAAGAACGCTGAACTGATCGAGTTCATGAATGAATTATATCATCAGCATCAATTGCCCACCGATTTTGTTTATACAGCCAAAATGATGTATGCAGTTACAGATCTTATTAAAAAAGGCTTTTTTGAGCCCGGCAGCAAAATATGTTGCGTACATACAGGCGGCCTGCAGGGAAATTTATCTTTATCAAAAGGCACTTTAACTTTTTAACTCAAAAACATTGCCTTTATATTTGCAGGCATCAGTATTAAATCATACTTGTGAAAATACTTTTTAAGTCACTATCCATTTTTCTTGTCTTTATCCTTGTGTGCAGTTTGAAGAACCAGGCACAGGATACTTTGCCACGTATTACTGTAAAAAGCATCAGTAATAAAGTGATCATCAGCTGGCGCACTACTTATGGCGCAAAGATCACTGCAATTAATATCCAGCGTTCTTACGACAGCTTAAGAAATTTTACCACGATCGGCTCTGTACTGGAACCCAATAACCGTGAAAATGGTTTTGTAGATAACAGGGCAACAACATCCAATATGTTTTACCGTGTGTTTGTATCTTTTTATGGAGGCAGTTATGTTTTTTCAAAATCCTACAAACCTTCGGTTGATACACTTGGTTCATTGGGAGACGCAACCCAACCATTTCAATTTCAGTCTGGTGATGTTGGCGGCTTTGTTGCCAGCAGGTATATCTTTACCGGCAGGGATAATAATGTGATCATTGATCTTCCGGATGCAGCCAGTTCAAAATATTCTGTAAAATTCTTTGACGAAAATGATAAGGCGGTTTTTGAGATCAGCAAAGTGACCGAGCCATATCTTATCATTGAGAAAGTAAACTTCCTTCATTCAGGCTGGTTTTATTTTAAGCTGTATGAAAATGGCATCATCAAAGAAAAGAACCAGTTCTATATTCCTAAAGAAGGGAAATTCGGTATACCGCCGGAAGAGGTAAATAAAAAGTTTTAAGAAGTTGCAGTAATTCTTACACCAAATACTTTTTCAAAATTGCTTTTTATTTTTTCTTTTACCTCCTGCATAGATACTTTTCTCTGCAGTTCTTTCCCAATGGATGTTACCTGCTTATTTACAATACCACAGGGGATGATATTATCAAAATAAGAAAGATCGGTATTTACATTTAAAGCAAAGCCATGCATTGTGATCCACCTGCTGCAACGAACACCCATTGCACAGATCTTTCTTTCTTTGCCCGGTATGTTTGCATCTATCCACACACCTGTTTCACCTTTACTTCTTTCGCCGGCAATATTGTATTCTGCAAGTGTGAGTATAATAACTTCTTCCAGTTCTCTTAAATATCTTCCAATATCAGTGTACAATTTTTCAAGATCCAAAATTGGATAACCCACTATTTGTTCCGGTCCATGAAAAGTAATATCCCCTCCCCTGTTGGTCTTATAAAATTCGATACCATTTGTTTTCATCTGCTCTTCACTGATCAATACATTTTCGATATGACCGCTTTTGCCTAAAGTATATACAGGCGGATGTTCGCATATCAAAAAATAACTGGCTGTATCAATCTCTTCTTCCGGCATATCTTCTTCATTTGCAGTCACCTTCATCCTGTTCATCAAATGGCTTTTTATCTTCACATTTTCCTGTAACAGGTTTTCCTGGTAATCCCAGGCATCTTTATACCGCACCAGTCCTAAATCTTTATATATAACATTCAGCTTATCCAATTCAATTTCATTTATCTTGCAAAGATAGGCATGGACAATGGACTTAACATTCAGACATCCGAAATCATACATCAGAAATATACATCATGCTGGAAGAAGAAATAAACGAGAGTGATATAAACGAAGGCGAAGGTCTTTACGAAAAATTGGTACTTGAAATAAGCAAGGGGCAGGAACCTTTGCGTATCGATAAATTCTTAATGGCAAGAATCGAAGGCGCTACAAGAAATAAGATCCAGCAAGGTATAGATACCGGCCTTGTATTGGTAAATGATTGCCCGGTAAAGCCCAATTATAAAGTAAAACCATTTGACAAGATCACAGTATATGATATAAAAGATCCTGACAGCACGGACATTGTACCGGAGAAAATGGAACTGAATATCGTGTATGAAGATGATGCGATCATTATTATTGACAAGCCTGCGGGCATGGTGGTACACCCTGGCAGCGGCAATCCGAATGGAACCCTGTTAAATGGAATGGCCTGGCATTTATTGCAACAAAATCCCAACATACAGGAAAGTGATCTGCCCCGTTTTGGGATGGTGCATCGTATAGATAAAAATACAAGCGGCCTTATCATCCTGGCTAAAACGCATAAAGCCATGAATGACCTTGCCAAACAATTTTTTAATCACACTGTTCACCGCCGTTACCTTGCGCTGGTATGGGGCGATTTTGACAACGAAGAAGGAACAATCACCGGGCATGTTGGAAGACACCAGCGTTTCAGAAAATTATTTACTACTTATCCTGATGGTGAATATGGTAAAGAAGCGATCACACATTATAAAGTGATGGAACGTTTTAATTATGTAACACTGGTTGAATGCCGGCTTGAAACAGGCCGTACTCATCAAATACGTGTACACATGCAGTATATCGGCCATCCATTATTTAATGATGATTTTTATGGTGGTGATAAAATTGTAAAAGGAACCGTTTTCACCAAATACAAACAATTTGTTGATAATTGTTTTGCCATTTGCAAGCGCCAGGCATTACATGCCAAGGAGCTTGGCTTTATACATCCCGTAACCCGTGAGCAAATGCTCTTTGAGAGCGAACTGCCAAACGATATGAAACAGGTAATTGAAAAATGGAGAAACTACAGCAAGAACAGGAATGATATAAGTTGATCAAAAAACCTCCATTGTTGAGTACAGCAATTCTTTTTATCCGGCATGACATTTAAAAAAGTGATTGGGAAAATACACTTATGGCTCGGCCTGGTCGCCGGGCTTGTGGTTTTATTCCTTGGCATTACAGGTTGCATACTGGCATTTGAAGTGGAATTAAGAAACCTTACTGAGTCTTACAGGAACGTAGAATCGCAAAACAAATCGTATCTCCCACCATCTGCAATAAAAGAAATTGCAGAGCAACAATTCACTTCTTCAGCGTCCGGTATTGAATACCCGGGAAAAAGCAAAGCAGCCGTGGTTTCATTCCTTGATTCTGACACGGCAATATTTATTGAACCGTACAGCGGAAAAGTTTTATATCATAAGGATATGATAAAAGATTTTTTTCGTTTTGTATTAGACGGTCATAACTATTTATGGTTACCTTCTGATATTGGTCAGCCCATTGTAGCATCTGCGACTTTGATATTTATATTGATGATGATAACCGGCCTCATTTTATGGTGGCCCCGTAATAAAGCCGCAACAAAACAGCGGTTCAGAATAAAATGGAATGCCAGATGGAGAAGAAAAAACTATGATCTGCATAATGTATTGGGTTTTTATATGACCTGGGTATCCATCTTCATTTCTCTTACCGGTTTGGTATGGGGATTTGAATGGTTCGGGGATTCTGTTTACTGGGTAAGCAATGGTGGTCAAAAAGCCGCCGAACAGGAAGATCCCATAAGCGATACCACTACCGCTGCCCTGTATCCCAATATGACCGATCAACTTTTTCATCACCGTATTGCAACGATAAAACCCAACGAAAGCCTTACCGTTTTTTTTGCAGAGGAAAAAACAGACCTCGTGGAAATGGTGGTGAATCACCGTCCCGGGACTTTTTACAATTCAGATTTTTACCACTATGACCAATACAGTGGAAAAGAATTAAAGCTAACAGGAACTTATACAGGCCAGTTCAGCAAAGCCAGACTTGCTGATAAGATCGTCCGCATGAATTATGATATACACACTGGTGCAGTTTTAGGTTTACCAGGAAAAATACTGGCTTTTTTCGCCAGCCTTATTGCAGCCAGCCTGCCTGTAACAGGCTTTTTAATTTGGTGGGGAAGAAAAAGAAAGACATTTCCCTAATGAATAATTAATAAAATATTTTTTCAAAACAAACACTGTTTTCCACTCCAATATATTGTCCATAGTTAGGAATAATTTTATACCCGCTCTTTTTATATAAGGCAATGGCCTCTGGTTGTTTTTTCCCGGTTTCTAAAACACATTTTGAATAACCCAGTTCTGCTGCCCATTTCTCTAATGCATCCAAAACTATGGAAGCGAACCCCTTGCCTCTTGCTTCCGGTATTGTGTACATGCGTTTTACTTCCATACTGCCGGGCATGCTTTCCTTAATTGCACCGCAACTTACAGGTTTATCATCTTCATACAACACTACCGCATGTTTTATCAAATCAATTTTATTAAATTGATGATAGAATGCATGTTCATCACCATCACGTTTTGCAAGGTCTGCATCGAGACTCCTCTTTCCAGCACATTGGGATCCTAAGCTTAGAATTCCACGTGGACAAGTTGTCGCGGCCGCTTCTATAGTGTCACCTAAATACTAGTGACTCCAGCGTAACTGGACTGGCCACAGTTAGGCCGCAAATGTAATCACACTGGCTCACCTTCGGGTGGGCCTTTCTGCGTTCGCGAGTGGACCCGATAAGCTCATGGAGCGGCGTAACCGTCGCACAGGAAGGACAGAGAAAGCGCGGATCTGGGAAGTGACGGACAGAACGGTCAGGACCTGGATTGGGGAGGCGGTTGCCGCCGCTGCTGCTGACGGTGTGACGTTCTCTGTTCCGGTCACACCACATACGTTCCGCCATTCCTATGCGATGCACATGCTGTATGCCGGTATACCGCTGAAAGTTCTGCAAAGCCTGATGGGACATAAGTCCATCAGTTCAACGGAAGTCTACACGAAGGTTTTTGCGCTGGATGTGGCTGCCCGGCACCGGGTGCAGTTTGCGATGCCGGAGTCTGATGCGGTTGCGATGCTGAAACAATTATCCTGAGAATAAATGCCTTGGCCTTTATATGGAAATGTGGAACTGAGTGGATATGCTGTTTTTGTCTGTTAAACAGAGAAGCTGGCTGTTATCCACTGAGAAGCGAACGAAACAGTCGGGAAAATCTCCCATTATCGTAGAGATCCGCATTATTAATCTCAGGAGCCTGTGTAGCGTTTATAGGAAGTAGTGTTCTGTCATGATGCCTGCAAGCGGTAACGAAAACGATTTGAATATGCCTTCAGGAACAATAGAAATCTTCGTGCGGTGTTACGTTGAAGTGGAGCGGATTATGTCAGCAATGGACAGAACAACCTAATGAACACAGAACCATGATGTGGTCTGTCCTTTTACAGCCAGTAGTGCTCGCCGCAGTCGAGCGACAGGGCGAAGCCCTCGGCTGGTTGCCCTCGCCGCTGGGCTGGCGGCCGTCTATGGCCCTGCAAACGCGCCAGAAACGCCGTCGAAGCCGTGTGCGAGACACCGCGGCCGGCCGCCGGCGTTGTGGATACCTCGCGGAAAACTTGGCCCTCACTGACAGATGAGGGGCGGACGTTGACACTTGAGGGGCCGACTCACCCGGCGCGGCGTTGACAGATGAGGGGCAGGCTCGATTTCGGCCGGCGACGTGGAGCTGGCCAGCCTCGCAAATCGGCGAAAACGCCTGATTTTACGCGAGTTTCCCACAGATGATGTGGACAAGCCTGGGGATAAGTGCCCTGCGGTATTGACACTTGAGGGGCGCGACTACTGACAGATGAGGGGCGCGATCCTTGACACTTGAGGGGCAGAGTGCTGACAGATGAGGGGCGCACCTATTGACATTTGAGGGGCTGTCCACAGGCAGAAAATCCAGCATTTGCAAGGGTTTCGGGAAAG